>OGLT01000013.1_pt1 | contig 175604 bp, 178 predicted proteins | sample 1572911 | NCBI WGS metagenome assembly OGLT01 (sample SAMEA2582014, study PRJEB24529) | metagenome | biome: Human gut stool | place: China | collected 2011 | reverse complement strand
ATTCAAAGCAATAACTGCAACTTGAATAGTTTCTCTTAAGGAACTAAGGTCAAGTTTTCTTTCTTTTGTAACAAATTCTGCAAGGTTTATGCTTCCAAGAAGACAACTCCCTCCAGCTGGCAGAGGTTCTTCAGCACAGGGATTTACTCCTGCATAAGAAAATTCCTTATTATTTGATAATAAATTCCAGCTAGTTATTCTATCCCAAAACAATATACCAGGTTCGGCATAATCCCAATTCATTTGAGCAAGCTTTCTAAAAATAGGATATGCTTCTACCTCTTTAGTAATTGTTTCACCAGTATCAGTTACGAATTTCAATATTAAAGTTTCACCTTTAACAACTGCTTCCATAAATTTGTCACTAACTCTAACAGAGATATTAGCTTTTGTAACTTTATCTAAGTCAGACTTAATCTCAATAAACTCTTCAAGATCTGGATGATCACAAGAAATAGAAATCATTAGTGCTCCCCTACGACCACTCTGACCAATCAGTCCAGTAATATATGAATAGAAATCCATAAAGCTTACAGCTCCAGAAGTAGTTTTTGCAGCATTACTAACTTTTGCTCCAGAAGGTCTCAAATTAGAAATATCAATTCCACAACCTCCCCCGTAGCTGAATGTTCTTGCTAGCTTTGCCCCACACTCAAAAATAGATTCAAGATTATCTTCAGGAGGAGCAACTACATAACAGTTTGAATATGTTATTTTTCTATTTTTATCAGATAACCCTCTATTAGCAAGGATTCTACCTCCAAAAATAAATTTTTTAGCTCTGATCTGTTCTTCTACGATTTCATTACCTCCAGAAACTCTTTTGAACCAATCGTCTAGTGATTCATCTTTAAACCTATATTTATTCTTCCAGATAGTAATAGCTAATTCGTCATTATTTAACCATTGCTCAACTGTCATTATTTTAATCCTAATAATAAATTAATTAGCATAGTTTTCTCAAACTTATTGCAAATATCTTTTTTATCATCCGCAATTAATTGTGCAAATGAATTGTATGTGTTAATTACAGATGAGTCTTTATCACCAACATAATAATCACTTGATGTATTTATATAAATGTTATTATAAGCCTTAACAACATTTGTTGGAGACCATTTAACCTTTCCTCCAAAGTCATTTTGCCATACTGCAAACTGACATTTTTCAATCCAAGAACCCAGTCTTACATAACGATCATTTTCTTTGGTAGATAAAGTATCGTTTTTATATTTCTTGAGTTTAACTTCAAAGTCACTTGTAAAACTCATTAAGTTTTGAATTGGAAGTGTAAAAGTCTCTGCTGGTTTAATTTCATTAACTACCAATCAATTTGGATCAAATGCAATTATTGAATTAGTAGTATTATTAAACATCGCTTTATATACTTTATAAATAGGCCTTCTTATGTCTAAAGAATATGCCAAAGTATATATTTCATTATACTCATCTATTTGAGTAGGCATGATTGCCTGCACTAATACCCTGTTATAGGTAATATCCTCTCCTTCTTTATCTGTAGTAACTTGAGAGGGAGGGATAGCTTCTATTCTATAAGTAGAAGTGAATTTACTCATTTCTTCAATAAAAGGCTTTACATAGTCTTCTGTTGAAAGAAAATCTTTTGAATTAATTCGTGTTGATTTGCCACTAAGCAGCTTGTCTAAGGTAACTTCCATTAATCTTATGGCCTCTTATTTTGTTTATTAACTGAAAATCTGGAGTTCTAACATTTCTCAAATCTCTAGGAGATAATGTATAGGAATCCTTCAATGCAGCATCTATTAATATTGATTCTAAATCAAAGGCAGACTGTTTGTCTAAGCATGTTGATGGAAAGGTCAATATATAACGATTTGGTCTAATTTAAGATGGTCACTAAATAAGTCATTTTTATGATTTAGTGGACGCTTACCTGTTTTTCTTCACCCTACTGGGTAAAGGCCCATTCCTATATATTTGATAGCGTAGGGAAAGGATCATCCACAAAGGGTTGTATCATGTTTACATCATGAATCTAGTAATACATAAACACAATATTCTCCTCCTAAATGAAATTGATTAATAAAAGAGGAACTATCTCCTGGTCATACTCCTAAGAATCCACAAGATGTGAATAGTGGATGTTTGAATATATCTACTATCATAAATCTTAAAAAATAAGCAGGATTGGAATTTAATCCAACCCTGCTTTCTCTAAATATAGTTTAATTAAAAACCACTCTTCTCGTTACCAAAAACAATGTAACGACCCTTCTGTGCTGACTGCGAAGGTGCATAATCCAGCTCGAAGGCTGTTTCCTTACCATCCTTAACATGGTAAACAATAACTGCTACCATATCCTGCTTGTAGGTAAGCATAAGTTTCTTAGCAAGCTTCTCAGCTTCACCCTTGTTCTTAGCAGTACCAACTACTTCATCAGTTGCCTTCAGACGAATCTCAACAACACGCTCCATCTGACGTTTACCCTCATTGGTTACATTCTTGTACTTATAAGGACGTTCACGAGTGTCTTTCGAACCTGGGGTAATTGCAATTACCAGACCAACACCCTCTACGCCAGTTAGACGTTTCTTATCCAGCATATCAATGCAGAATCCTTCAAATTCTTTACCTGAAACAGGCGAACCTGCATTCTTCCACGACTGTGATACATTCTGCGTTACTTTGAGACCATACTCATTCAGTGCAGTTGCTTTTGCTTCCTCAAGGCTATAAGCCGAAACTTCATACTTTTTCATTCTTTAAAAACATTAAAATTAAACATTAGTTCATATTATTTTTCCGATTGTGATACAAAGATAATACTAAAATTATGAACCTGCAAATTCTCTATAAAATTTTAAGAAAATAAATTCTAAATTTACTCTTAAAAATATTTGCAGATTAACTAAATTTTATATTATCATCGAATCCTTCAATCTGGCAGACACCAACCATCTTTAATAGACGTTGGAATTCTTTTTTGCCAGCAGTAAGCTGACTTTTGGACACTCTAAATACTCCAGCTCTATTTTCACCCACTGTTTCTACAGCAATGATATTAGACGAAATATTCCAGGTTTTATCCACGTTAAACTCCTTTTTACATAGATGAAACAGCATCCACATATACATCATTATTGTTCATATAATTTCGCTACAATTATACGGAATCCTATTCTCCTATATATTTCTATATAGATCAGACTATATCATAACCTTTTCAGGTTCCTCCCGTTTCGACTCGCTTGAGCCTACTCTACTTGATTCACTTTCGTGTCTTTCGATAGTCGTTGAGCTTTTATTAAAATGTATGTTGGTCTAGCCATACATTTTAAAACTTAGTTTCTGATTAACTTGTCACTACAAATATAAGATAAATTATTATAAATACAAAATATCCACTTTGTATTGATTTAGTTTTCCAGAAATTAAAGAGGTTTGCATATATTATCTCTAATATATGGGGCATGTATTATGTTTACCCATTTGTCTTGCATAATGATAATGCACAAATGAACCATACTCTTGCATGAAAAATCCTATTGGCTTTCCTGTAGTTTTGAGATCGTTCAAAACCAATTTTTTGGAATCCTCATCGATAGTCCAGTTGTCTGCTTTCATCTTTAATTTGAGAATTGTACTCTTCCCATTATATTCACACTTGACATCCATAAAAATTGCATCTTCATTATAAGAAGCAATAGCATCACCAAATATATCAGTTGGACGTATAAGTTTCATTGCTCCACTATGTGAATTCAAAGAGTTTAAACAATTAACGCAAACTTCTCTATCCCTACTTGATAAAATAATCTTATCTGTATTTTCAACTGTCTTACTTTTTATATAGTATGACAGTCCTTTAGAGATAATTTGTTTGATTCTGTTGGCTGTTAAACTATTTGCATAGTAACCAACTTCATTACAAGCTAAAACTATTGAGTCATATATACTCTTTCCTTCAGCTCTTTGCTTCATTATATAATCACATACATCACCAAGTTTAGCAGAAGGCCTTCCCAGATCCTCCTCTAATGAGAAGGATTCTGGTTGTAAAAAGACCTCATGAATAGCTGAACCTAACTGCAATGACCGTGTAGTTTCTTGTTGTATACCATTTTTATACTTCGAAGGACTACCATCCTGGTCAGGGTTGATGTATTTTAACCTAGAGTTAGAGATGTACTCTCTATATTTACTTGAAAAATACTCCTCGTCAGAAATCTTTAATCTCTGAACAGTGTGTAGTAATGGAGTAAGTTTAACGTCGGCTAGTCTTACTTCCATAGATTCTTTCAAATATAGATTTTGCAATAGGAGTAGAACTTTCAGGAATACTGGTCTGTTTATGTGTAATCTCTGAATGTTCCTTAGTATAAAACTCTTCGAGTTCTAAAATAAGTGGCTTTATCACAGTAAGTTCTGTAAATGACAATGTACAATAATAGTCATCATATATATTTTCTACATTCTCACCATGATTCGTTTTTACTATAATATCCTTAACAGTAAAAATGTTATCAGAAAGTCTAAAATCCTCTCTATCTAATTTCCCTGCAAATAAATTCTGTAAGAATATCGTTTCTAGAGTCTCTGGTTCAACTCGATCATTACAAATACAATCAGAAGGATCTAATTCAGCTGCTTCACACATAAGAGGAAAACTATCCCCATTGGAATTAAATCTAGTAAATAACCTAAGCAACCAAGTTGCTTCAGAGTGATCCCACCCAAGGATGTCTAATAAAAATTCTTCCATCTATTTAATTGGTATATCAAGGTTATAAATTCTCCTATGACCAACATTATAATATTGATTATGAGGAGCATCCATTAAGTAGCAAAAGATTCCAGCATCAGTTGCTTCCTTATAATTTTCATATTTCAATTTGTTATCATATAGGCTCTTTATCCTATATTTCTATACTTTCATTTATTTGTATAGTTCAGACTATCTCTTCAGTAACCACTAAGTATTGATATACATAGGTTACTGCTCCGCACTCGTGGTAGTTCATTCTCTTCAGCATCACCTGTTAAGACAGTATCTACTAGTCGTTGATCTTTTATTCAATTTCTTGAATACTTAGATTAGGGTTATCTCGTCAGACTTTCCCAGATTCACGGAGTTTAATGATGACATATATTAAATGTTAACCAAACAGCATTGTTCATTACTAGATTTATAAACTTGTAATTTATATTTCATACATTCACAGATATAAGGTTCTATTAATTTTTTAAATTGTGTTGTATAAGAAGACCCAATGTGAATTACCTTATTCTGATTATTATAAATTGTGTTGCCTATTCCAAACTTACTCGATAATAAATTAGATAATTTTTTAATATCTTCTAGTTCAAAGCAATCTACTGAAAACTTATATCCATATGAGGCAGGGCCTCCATCATCCATATATCAAATTGCTATTCCTAGTGGGGATAGCTTTTCAATATATTCTTGATTTATAACCTTTTTTTCTTTGTAAAATGCTTCTACAATGGGATCTAGTATAGGGTTTGTTGCAATCTTGCAAAATACCTGCTGGTATTCCCGATTAGTCCGTTTATCAAATTTATTATGTATTGTTGGAATAGAGCACAATCTTTTTAGATATTTATATTTATATCTTACATAATCCTCATGTTCTAACTTATGAGTAAATGATCCTGATACATGTTTTGACTTACCTAAATATCCAAGTCAAGTATCCCCTAACAATCCTCCAATTAGAACGTCATACTCCTCTTGTGAAAGAGGCTTTAATGAAGGATGGTAAGGAATATAAATATCATCATTAAGTTTATATTTATCTACTAGTCGATTAAATAATCTACAGGCAGTACTGTGTGCAATATTTAATTCTTTTGCTAATTGTTCTCCTGTAATTCCATTTCGGATTTTATCACAGGTTTCCAAAATTTGTGTTCGGTTTAGATATTTTTCTATTTTCATAGCATATATTTGTTTTAAATTCTTTATACAAATATATGAAATTTTCATTAGAAAAACTACAAAAAATATTTCACTTTATCATCGATAAATATATCAATTTTTAAATCACGTAAATGTGCCAATTTACTTTGATCCCAAGGAACAACATGAACTGGAGCACATGGAAGGCCATTCTTTTGTAAACTTTCTTCAATCCATTCAACTGGAATATTCCGAGCAGTTATATAATAATCTACTTCGAAACAAGGTTTATGCAGAATCGGAATATTTACCCAAAAGTCTTTATCTTTTTCTAACTGCTTTAAATGCTCTGACATTTCATAATTAGCTTTCCAATAAGGATTCATTTTAGTGCCAAACTTAGCTTCATATGCACCATTGAAATCAAAGATAACATTATCTAAGTCTAAGGCAACTATGGGTTTTGTTGTGGGAGCCATAATTCTATCATCCCCTTGGGGATAAATATGATAGAATTCGCATAGAATTAATGCATTATTGGCTACCTCTGCTATATTGAGCAGTCCTTCTTCAGTGTAATCATTTCCCATCTCAAATTCGTTGAGATGCTTCTTAAGAGATGAAAGAACTTCTGTCCATTTCATCCCTTTTTTCCACTGATTTTCTTCATATGTGTCCAACTTTCTAGTTAGAACACGAGATATTTCTTTAATCCCATGTGCTGGAACTAAATCATATCTAATTTTTTCTTTCATTGTTTAATATGTTCTAGGGTAAAATAATATAGTTTCCAGATGCTGTAGAAATAGACGGAGTCACACTAACCATATCTGGTGAAGTGGATATTTTATCCAGATGTATAACTATCCAATCCCCATCCTGATTTTTACAAATCCTTTTGAATTCTGTTGAGTACCAGGAACCTTCAATATAGACATATTTTTCTGGATGCGATTCTAGATACTGACTACAACAAACTTCACCATTGTGGCATGCGTCATTAGTTTTAACGTAGACAACTTCGTTGTCTGGAATCCAATCTTGCATAATTTCTGACCATGACATACAAGAAGTACATCCTGATGTATCAAAGTATTCTGAATACACTAACTCATCATCGTTACTATATTGGCACCCACAATTCTCACATTGATAGTCTTCGTCCCAATCCTCTGAATCGTTGTAATTTCCATCTGTAAATGAGCACGTGTAGGAATTACATCTTTGATATGTTGTTAAGATCTTCTTCTCAAGATCTAAATATCTAAAACTATCAATATAAGGCCATTCAGGATAAATTTTAACTAAGTTCAAAACAACGTGTTCAGTTACTGGTTCAGTATAGTTATCCTTTGGAGATAAAAATACTTGATCGTCACCATCACTAAGAAGGCAATTACTCTCTCGGATATACCATTTATTTTCTTTAGCATAGTTAACAAAGATATTATATAAAGAATCCTCTATATAATAAACACGGTCCATAAAGGTTTTATCCCCAATGGTCCATACTAAAGCTCTCGCTGCTAATTTGCCCTCCTTTAATGCAACCAGCATTCGACACTCTGGTTGTGTACAATAGAGATCAAAATAACCACTACATTCTTTATGAGACATACATGAATTACCCAAAGTATTAGTAATGGCATAATAATTTTCCGAATCATATCAGTATCTAATATCTTCTCCTTCTACCAATTTAATTTCATACCCACCATAAGACCAAAGTGCTTTAAGAGCATATACAAATTTTTCATAATCAGAGTTAGAAAAGACACCAGTTCCAATTACTTTTTGTATAATTTTACCAGGCTTTCCTGATTGTCTATTCTTTTTCGCTCATTTACCACTTTTAGTATATTCAGGAGTACAACCTTTAGGAAGAAATGAAACTTCGAAAGCATCAGTTTTAAGAGTTAGTTGTCGTCCATAGTCTGACAATTTTTCCTTAATTGCATTTATAAACCCTTCTAAAGCAGTATCGGGAATTGGAAACAAACTTTCAGAGTTCTCTGCTTTTATCTTAGTATAAATTTTAATTAATTGATTAGCTTCCAGAAGATACTTAGACACTTTATCTTCATTATTTGCAACTAGTCATGCCAATTTATCCTCAAAACTCTCTGAGAGTAATTGTAATGTAATAAATTCCGATTTCATTTAAAACAAATTTAATGATTCTTTTCTTATTTCATTCAATATTGATTTGACTAAATCTGGATCTACTGAATGTGGTAAATCACTGTCTTCAAATTTTTGCTTTAACCCTTTAATTTGATTTCTTGCTGATTCAAGTAATTCTTCTAAGGATACTTTTCCATGTCTAATAGATAGTAAATATTCAGGGTTCTTAACTCTAACATTAATAGTTTTAAGATCTAAGATGTCATTAGCACATTGTAATAATCTTATACAATGTAACATATTTTTGCCATCGATCTTTTGTCCATGATTTTGAATATCTACATATCTTTGTGTATTTCTTTCTTTCAGCCAAGTTTGGTAGGAATTATAGTCTTTACAATGTTCTCCCCAACCATTCCTATTGTAGTAAAGGTTACACCTACACATAGGAATTTGCCATTCTGGAATCTCTGAAAGTAGTAGTTCAACATCATTACAAACTCCTTTATATCCAAAATCTTTCCAATCTTTATATCTAGGATTAGACAAGTCTTTGGTCTTAGACATTTCTTTAATGTCATCATACCACAAAGCATAAAGATTCTCTGAATCATTGACTTTAGCAAGTCCACAGCAATCCTCATGCATCTGATTACGCTTTAACCATTTAACAAGAGGATATGTTTTACAGTTGTCAATAACTTTTAGAAAATCAATTGGCCTTTTTCTTTTTACTTTATCAGCCTCCCAATTCATTTTCTTATTTAGCCTTTTAGCCTTTTCTACTTGTTGGTATGCATAACCAGCAAAACTAAAGTAGCATTGTTTAGTTAGAAATGCACTTCTATGTTTCGATATAATATCCCACAAAGGGTGTTTTTCTAGAATACAATCTTCAGGAATATACAAAAGTTCCAACATTGTAGGATTTCCACTACAAAGTAGTTGCAAAAATCTTCTAACTTCATATAAGCAGGCATCCTTATCCAGGTTAATCTGTTCCTTATATTCCATTCCTAAGACTTCCATAGGATCCTGAAGATATACTCCCTTTGTATCAATGTCAGAGTCAGGCGTATTTGTTCCATACGCCTGACTTCCAACAATTGCATTTAACAATATGATTTTATTCATCTTTTAAAGCTTTACAGAAACTATAGCATAACTGTCCAGCTAATGAACCAAGATCAGAAGTTTCTGTTACTGGAGGATCAAAGTACAATTTAAACTCTAAATCTCCAACATCGTTTAATCAACAATCTATGATACTGTCTTGTGCTAAAGTTTCATCTCTAAAAATTACTTTACAAGTTTTCATAACTGAAATTAATTTCCTTAATAGGAGTAAGATTAAAGGAACTTGGAGTAACCATAATCTTCTCTCCTAAAATAAGATTTTTAGATAGACTTTCAGGAGGATATAAATAGCATCCTAATTTATTTTGATTACATAAAGAGTCATAGAAATGTGCTCCAAATGCAATTTGTTTAAAGTCTATATCTTGTTCAAGAAGATATTCAAATGCTTCTTGCGAGTATTTATTTGATGACCGACCAGAAGGCATCAAAGGAAGTAGTACAAAGTATAGAACAATATCTTTATATTGATTATAAATTTTAATAAAGTCATCAACAGACTTTTTATCATTAATTATATAATGAATATTGATATTAGTGTTCCCGAATTTATGCAGAAGTACTACAGCACTTCTCCAAGCAGAATCTATTTCTGGATTCCATGTATTTGCTGAAACAGCAACTCCTCCTACATATTTGGAAGTAGCTTCTAAAATTTCTTCTGCATTACCATCATATTTGGCTATTGAGATTCCATTAGTTGTATAGTTAGGAACGATCCCCAAATTGTATACTGTTTCAAGAAATTTGCAGAATTCTGGATGTATTGTAGGTTCACCAGTTGACGTCGGTGACAGTAATATTTCTATTACCACAGAGTACATTTTCATCCTTTCTGGGATGTCGCGCCCTTCAAAGTTTTATATTCTTCAGTAGAAGGTTCATCCATACTCGTTACACTACTTTAACATATTACCTTTAAAGTTAGCACGGTATTACCATATCATTTCTGACTTAGGCTTCACCGTTAGCATCATTATTGATACCCTTAGTATCATCCTTACTAAGTTGGCGCGATACATTAACAATATTACTATTGTTAAGGGCGTTTTTAAATTCTATTATATAATTTTCATATAAACAAACAGGTTCATTATTTTTAACACAGTACTCTAATTTTCTTTCAATTGATCCATTTCTTTTAGTAGAATTAGTTAAATAGAAAATTACATCTTTTTTATACTTAACTTTAGTCAATACTTCACGATTTAAATTATAAATATAAAAAAGTTTTTCATCATAAGTTTTATTTTTAATATATGATTTTGAATTTCCTATTAATACATCATGATATTTGAATATTCATCTTTTGCCACTTCTTCTACCTTTACATTGATCTATAATTGTATTTTTTGCAACTTTATACTTTTCTACTACTTTACTAATAGAATTTAAAGTTTCAATAAAGGTTCCATCTACAGCATACACATCTATAGATTTTCCTTTATTTTTTATTTTAGTTTCAGAAAGCTTTTCTTTTTGATTCTTTGACATAGAAACTCCTTTGTTCCATGCAGTTTTTCCTTTATTTGCTTTAGAAATCTTTCTTTTAACTTCTTCTGAACAATGTAAATTTAAAGTTCCTATCCCTCCAGGAATAATATTATATCCTATAGAATCTTTGTAACACTGTGTATTAATAATATACTCTGTCTCTAAATTTCTTAAATCTTCATTAGTAAAATTAGTAGTATCTGTGATAATTTTAAGAATTTGAAATTTAAACCCATCTTTTCCGTATTTAATTCAAGAGGATTGTAAATGTTTATTACAATGTATTCCCTGACTTAATTCTCTGTAATGTTCATACAATCTCTTTCTTAAATTTGTAGAAGAACCTATATAAAACTTATTATTCTTTGTATTTAAAATTCTATATATTCCTCAAGTATTAGTTAAATTAAGTTTTTTCATATTTGAATATTTAATTATATACAAATATGGGAACTAATTTTGGTTCCACAAAATTACCACTACTAAATTTATATGTAAATTATAATATATTTAAAAATTATTCACCAATTGCAATTTGAAAAGGTTTCTCATTCTCAGTCATGCTGCCAAAGAAAAATTTAGCCTTTTCACATATATGATCATGATTTACTCCTTTAGATGTAGCTCCAACATAACAAAATGGGCATCCTAGATTACAAAGAGTATTAATTCCAACATCGTAGAATTCTGGATAATCTAATTCTTTAGCTTGCCCAGAACCTAATCGAACAGTTTTTAAATCGTGCCAAATTGCATTATAATTCTTATCTGGGAATACTCTTTTCTTAATTCCCCATGCTTTCCAATCTTTCATTTTTATTAACTTTCAAAAGAAGCTGTTTGTTCAAATATATCCATTATATTAGATAAATATTTGGAAGCTTCAGTATAGTTTTCTTTCTTCGGAATAACTTTATAACCTCTGTCATAATAAACAGAGTACTCATCAGACTCTTTATCCAATTCAAAGGTAAATAAGTCATCTGCTGTAAGTGTAGAATCAGCGATTTTTAAGATACTATTAACAATATCTTTTAATCTATCTAAAGTACATTCTGTACAAACCGTATAAATCTCTGTACTGCTGTTTGTAATTACATCAGAAACAGATTGTATTTTAATTATAACTCTCTCCATCTTCAACAATAAATGAATTATCCCCTGGAAAATGCTCCTTTAATAATTGTTTTATTAAAGTGTACATCTGTCTTCCAGTCTTTTCATGGTCTTCTGAGTAACTAATCTGAAACGTAATAACATATCTAGATTCATCTATTGTAAAGATATCAGAAGGACTTGAATACTCAACACCATCAGGAAGGAATGAATTAAGATATTCCTGGACCATCTTTATTGAATCTTCAGATAAAGAAGATATAGCACAAAAGATCTCACTAGATGAATTTGTAATTAAATCCGATTCAGATTGTATATTTATTTTTATTTCCATATTATCCTAAATGATAGCGGGAACCAAAGGTCATCATCTCTTCTTGGCGCTCCCAATTTGGATTTTCACCCTTTGAAAAAACAAAAACTAAGTTTGGATTAAGTTTCTGTTTAATGAGTTTATCCCAACCTTCTTTGAGTTGTAATTGAGAAATTTCCCATTTTTCAGAATTTGGATCCCACTCTTTATAATTTTCGTAAAGATCATTTGGGTCAATATTAAATTCTCTAGCCCAACGAGTTTGTCTACTTGTTTCTCTAGTTATTCGTTTATTGTCCCAGTTCCAATCATGATTGTCGTAAGCATAAGAAAGATAAGTTTTTAAAGAGCTGGGACTTAAATCCTGTACTGACTGTGGATCATCATATTCGTGTTCCCATCCTGGAACATTAGAATCTAATATATCACTTACAACTTCAGTGGTTCCAGTAAATACAAATAGCTCACTAGAACTATTTGTAACCACATCAGTAAATGATTGAATTTGAAATACAAATAATGTTTTCATATAACAAAAAAAGAGCAGAAGATCCCTCTTCTACTCTTTCAATTTAATTAATTTATAAAATTCTTCTTTAGGAATAATAACAACTTCTCCAGCTGAGCAAATATTAGTCTGCTTTTTAACTTGTTTATTTCAGATTAAAATAAATGGTTTATCCTTTAATGGACACTCTGCACTTATTTGATGATATGCTGGAGTGGTCTGGGTACACTTTAACTGAACATAGTAAGGAAATTGGTTTTGAGTATCAATCAAATCTACTTTCTTATCATCAGTAGATTTAGATTCAGATCTGGAGGTAACAATTCCTTCATATCCTAATTCCCTAAGTTCCTTAGCTATTTTAGTTTCATATGAATGTCCTTTAGTTCTAGAGTATGATTTAGACCTCTTCTTCTTTGGACTTTCTTCTTCTTTCTTCTTCGGCATTAACCTTAAGTTTAGCTTGTTCGATTAAGTTCAGTGTTTTTTCCCTACCATACTTCTTATAATAGTCAGAAATATCTTTCGCGCCAAAATGACGGGGGATTCATAACACATAAACATCTGGAAATTGTTTTCTAAACTTATTCATGTGAGTTATTCCAGCAGAGTCATTATCATAAAAAAGAATAATTTTTTTAAATTTTTTACTTAGCCTTTCAAATTGAGCCTCTGTAACAAAACAGTTCTCAGAAATTGGGGCTATAGCTGTAATACCACAACTATATAAACATGCAACATCTTTTAAAGATTTAGTAATTGCAAGATATTCTCCTCCCTCTTTGGGAAGAGCATGTGCTCCTTGTAGTCTAAAAGATTTTCAATTAGATATAAATTTATACTTTGTATTGCCAGGAAAATATATTCTCCAGCGTTCAATATCTTCTCGAATACCTCCAAAATATCCAAAAACTAATTGTTTATCTTTATGAAGATGAAATATGTTTCCATTTAGAAAAACATTCTTACAGGAAAATATTCTAAATTTCCTTAATATCTTTCTAGTAACTCCAAATTTTAGCCATCAATCTAACTCATACTGTTCAAAATCCTTCACTTCTATTTGTATAATAGCTTCTTGTGTTTCCTCAAACTTTTTATTTGTATATTTAATAAGAGGGGGATTAACTTGCAGTTTAGGTCGAGAGATTATTCCAAAGTCATTAGCAATAATATTTAAGGCTTTTCCGTAAGAGCATTGAAATTTATACATTACAACCGAAATGAAATTACCTGAAAAATCACCACGGAAGTCCTTAAATATAAGATCTCCTTTCTTGTTTCTATAAAAAGCACAAGTGGGTTTATTATCTTGTCTTAACGGAGATTTTAGGAGTCCCTTTTTCACAGGGACTCCTAAATAATGCTCCATTAAAGTTTCTTCACTTACACTGTTCAGAATTAGTTCTTTAGTAACAGTGGTCGGTCCTAATGTAAATTGCATCTAAACTTCTAAATTTAGAAAGGCAAATCGTCGTCATCAATTGAACTGGAACTCTCTTCTTCCAATTCATCAATATCACGACGCATGCTGTCGAGTTCAGAACCAGTATTAGCCATATTAGTAGGCTGAGCAGCGTTTGCTTTATCAATTTGTGCCTTTTCATAGGCAGATAAAGTTAGATCCTGCCCAATGAATGAAGTACTCAAGAAGAGATCTCCATTCTTGCTGATTCTTGCAGGAAATCCTGGAAAACCACAGAAACGACCATTAGGTAGAAGTTTAATCTGAACCTCTGTACCAACTACTGGATCGAGGATCTTCTTAACCAGTTTAATAAGAGTGTCGAAATCACTTGGTGCAAACTTGGCAGTCCCATCCTGAATCTTTTTATGTGCAGCAGGATTTAGTGCAGCAATAATATGCATAAGTTTACACATAAACTGTTCTGCCTGAGAAGGATCAGTAATAGCTGAATTGAAACGATTAGGCATACGTTCTGAGGACTTAGGCTCGAACATACGCTCATTATGAAGAGCACCTACTTCTCCTTCATCAACACCCTCAAAGGAAAAATCAATTGTTGAATATTCGCTAGTTCCTTTCTCAACACCAGTGAATCTTACATTGTGAATACCTGCACGCAAATAACTCGCTGCGGGTTTAACCTCAGCACGAGCCGCGCTGGTAGCATCATACATTCCCATATTATTTATTTTTTTATTAAAAAGGTAATTTATCTAATTCTTCAAAATTTGTTATATCTAAATCAAGAGTCTCTTCTTTTAATTCCTCTGAAGCCAATTCTGTACTAGAATCTTCAGTAACTGCTATCAGGTCAAATACCTGATCTCTAGTACTTTGTTCCAGTTTGAATATAGAACCATACTGTAATAGCATAGTTCTTTGCTTACCTTTAAAGGAAACAGTATTTGATTTAGTTAGCTTGTTCCCAGCATCTTTATCCGCAAACATTTCAGATTTGCCAATAAGAGGAATAGTTACCTCATTAGATTTTTGAGAATAAGCAATTGAGATTCTATCTCCAGCAGTTGCTCCGATTAGAGCGGCTGCTTCAGGAGAAATAATTAACTTATTTTCTCCTACTTCAATGATTGGTTGCCCATTAGAGTTAACCTTTGGTTTTGAAGACTTAAGTTCCTCACACTTTAAGTTACTAATAGACTTAGTTGTTTCATCAAATTCAAATGTTACTTTAAACATATGATTTATTTAGACAGAGAGGGATAGATTCTCTCCCAATGAGATACAAATGTACCATCTTCTTGATACTCAGCTACAATGATATCTTTATTTGCCAAATGAGCAGGACGAGCACCACAAAGTACTTCTCCATTCATACCAAAATTGATACACAAATTAGATTCTTCATCACGATGAACAAACCCAATTGCATCAGATTTAGCAGATAATACCCTTTTAGTTTTACCTACAAGATCAAGATCTTTTACAGATCCATCAAGACCTTCAGATAATGCTGTATCTTTAACGTGACCACAAATAATTAAGTTAGGAGCAGCAGAGGCAATTAAGTCAATAACTGTTTCCAGTGCCTGCCTTCAAAAACTATATCCAGCTCCATTAGGAATTTGTGTAACGTCCTTAATTTCATACTTTGTAGTAAACTGAGGAGAATTTTGCCACATTTTAAGAGCCATATCTTTGGTCATTTCTTCTAAGGCTGTGATTGTATCAATTGTAATATAAGTATATGGCTTTCCTGCATCCTTGATAGCTTTAATAACCTCTTTTAGCTCTTTTAAACTAGAAACCTTAACTTTAAGAGCATCTACATATGTAGAACCATTTTCAAAGTCAAGAATAAGATTATTTTCCAGTGTACTAAGAATGGTAGTTTTTCCTCAAATTGTTATCGTTAAGTTTTTTATCTTAACTTCTTATAGTTTCCTATAAGTTCGGCGTACATTTTCATCCAAAATTTATTTGGATGTCAGGGACTCTTGGAAGGATTATATTCTATTAATAGTTTCACCTTCTACGCTCTACGGTGGTTAATTATATTATTAATTAACTTACCTCGGTATTTGCAAAAACTAAATTTTAGCATCCACCGATTTTCCCCAATTCGATATAATATTACTATTATAAAGGGCAGGTTTCTACCTTAGGAAGTCCAAATAGAATTAAGTTTTTAGGATCCTGAGTTTCAGCGGGAACCTTCGCTGTTGGTAATACAATAGACATATTATGATAAACTATATACGATGTTGTTCTTATCTATTTCTACTGTACCTACTACAGTTGTATCTATACCTCTAATGTTAGCGTTAATGTCCAAATATTTTGTGAAGTCAGTAATATCTCTTCCTAGTGGAAGTTCTTTAAACCATCCAACTTCTCCATAAAATCCACATCCTATTACTCTGTCTGCAATACCATATCTATTCTTAGATACAATAATACTTCTAAATCTTCCAGCTAAACTATGAGGTCCGAGAATTTTATACTCTCGGTATGTTGGAATTTTGTCTCTTGCAGGATAATATAGTTGAAGAACCACATCACTATCTTGAACAGGTCCTCCTGAATCTTTTACGTCATTTAAACCTGGTTCATTAAGTTCTGCTTTTCTTCTATCCATAGAAGAAGATTCTCTATTCTGCTGCATTAAAGCCATTCAAGAAAGATAAAACTTACGTTTTAGTGTAACCATAAAAGACGAAGTTAAATCAATTTCAGCTTTTAAGGTTCTTCCTTCTTCTGGTCTAATTAATGACATGTGATCAATAACTCCAATTACTCTTTGCCTAGGATGTTTTGGAACATAAACTTCTTTATTTCCTACATTTTCTATAGAACCTAATTTCTTCATAAGCTCACAAATCTCTTTATATAGAATGCGAGCATTAAGACCCTTATCAAGAATAATTAACCTGGAACCAAGAGTTGCAATCCAGTCTCTTGCCTTCTTTAGATACTGATAATCAGAATCACTGAGAATAGAATCAAAGGAAAGGATATCATTTATAGTAAGATATACTCCAAATTCTTCTGCACAATACAAAGCCATAAGCTTCGCTAGTAGCACTTCAGAACCAATCTCCAAACTAAAATAAACAAGATATATAGGTTCTTTAGGATAATCCTTAAAAAGCCGATATATGAAATACAGAACTAAAGCAGTTTTACCTGCAGAAGATGCTCCAGATATACAATAGTATCTCGAGGGTTGTATTCCACCTATAATCTTGTCTAATTTAGGTAATCCTACAGACAAACCTTTATTTTCCCCTTTTCTGCCTTGCTCAATTAAATGCCAAAGTAAATTTAGATCCTCCATTAAAAATCCTGATAAACATCAAAAGAAGTACCAACATCAGGACTAAATCCTTCAGCCTTCATCTGTGCAAATTCATTCCATTTATGAGAAGCAACGAACTCAAGAATAGAAACTTTACAAAGCTTGTTTTCACGAGCCCATCGTAAAATTTCCATCACCTCTTTATGCTTTTCTGGATTATGTCCTATTTGAGAAGAATAATAAAAGTAAAATTCCTCTAAAGTATAAAATTTCTTAGCAATATTTCTAAGACTGGCCATCTTTCCATTAATTTGGATAAATGGTTCATAGTTATCAAATAGCTCTTTTCCAAGAACTCCTGATTGTTTATAATACTTCTTTAGAAAATTTTTATTAAATTCAATATCATTAGGAACATAAGATTCTGGATTATAATTCTTCTTGATTATGGATTTTTCTTTTAGGTTCTCAAACATGGTTTTCAGTTTCTGTTTTCCCTCACAATCTGTCCACCACTTTAAGAAAAGCTCAGAATGGCCTTCTTCATCCCGAGCATAGAGAGTTAATCATATTAGTAACAGTTCGTCTGCACTAATATGATATTCTGCCATTATGTTAAGTATTGTATTTAACTCCATTTATATAGTTTTGGAAGTTAAATTCAAATCTAAGTACCTACGGTTATTACGATACTTAGTACTGTTTAAAATCTATAGTTAGTAATTACATCATCTCGTTTTCTTGTGATTACTTCTTCTCCTTTTAAAACTAAGTCAAGTTGATCTTCAGTGATAGTAATATATGAAATTCCTTGATGGGCCTTATTAAACCAGGATTCTTCGTTAGTGCCTTTAACAACCAAAGTAAAAACTTCAGTTATTTTATTATTAACATAACGCAATCCCCTTCCCAAAATCTGCCTTGCATCAATTCCAGAACTAGTTCCACTAATTCTAATCTCACAATTTATATCAGGGCAATCCAATCCTGCATTAGCTGCTTTAGATGTATTAAGAACCCCTGAAGATTGAGACTTAAACAATGCAATAGTTTCTGAGTTTTCTTGTTTTTTCTTTTTGCTATGAAGAGTATATCCAACTTTTAAAGATTCCGCATCTTTAATAGTGGCTGAAAAAGTAATAATTTTTTTATCTTTTCTTGCTTCTATAATTTTTTTCGCTATTTCAAACTTTTTAGGGTGGGACATAACAAATTTTTTGCGCTTCTGCATTAATTGCATCCACGCCATAGCAGCATTTAAAACCTGCTCTTTATCACATCCCATCTTATAAGCATAATTATTACGGAACTTTCAATCAGTTGCACATTTCATTGCAGAACTGAAATCAAAATTAAAGAATGCAAAAACTGAATTAAACTTTTGGTTCATTACATAATAAGTATCCATGTCATCAACCTCCACAAGAACTTTGTAATACCTAAATGGCGATAATCATCCATTTTTTATTGCTTCTTCAGTTGTAATGACATCAATTACTTTAGTATATAAAGATAGTAATTCCTCTCTTCCATCAAGTCTTTCTAAAGTAGCTGTAAGCCCCAGAAAGAAATCATACTTAACTTGATCAAATATTTTTATTGACTGCTCCGATACCGCAGTATGAAGCTCATCAATTATTAGAAAATCAACTTCTCAAGATTTTTTTAAAATAGAATTAATAACCTCAACAGTAACATTTCCAAAGAATTTAGTTTTAGCTACGTCTCTTAGTCATTGTTCCTTGAGAATTGTTGTAGGTACAGAAATTAGAATTTTAGCATCTGGTCTAATTTTTAGTAATTTCACACAAGCCATTAAAGCTCCAAATGATTTACCAACACCAGTACTTCAAACCCAAATCCCATTTCCTTTATTATTAATTCATTTTTGAACGCCTAATCGTTGACGTTGAGTTTTGTCCATTAGTCACGTCAATAGTAACCGCACTCATCACATCTATAAGTCTTACAGTTGGAACACTTATCTGCAAGATTTTCATAGAAAGCTTCATCAGAATCTTGGTAAGTATAAACATACCTAGATTCTCCAGGAGGCCAATCAAAATCTGAATACCTTGCATATGATCCAGAAAGATCAGCTGTATGTTCATAAACTTTATCATTAAGCCTAATAATCTCTAAGATAAAATTTAAACAATTATTTAACTCCGTTAAATTTCCATATTCTTTGTGTGTATGAGCACAATAATATCCGCACGAAATATTAACTGCAGACAGATTAATGTTTTCTTTTAAAGTTCCAACATCTGTCATTGTACCTCGTGCCTCTTTGTACTTATATTTTTCTAAAAGACTATCTATATCTTCTAGAAACTCATCTGAAGTAATGTCTATGCCATTAGTATGTGTAATCAAATCTTGACCTCCCATTCTATCAGCTTGTAACAGGAATCTGCAATTATCAAAGAAATCAATATTTAAACCTGCAATTTCTGCTCCTATACAACCCGTTTCTTCTTGAGTTGTGAAACAAACTTTTAGGTCTGGAAGACAATATAAACAATGTAGACAAATATAGATGCCAAAACAGTCATCTAACCCAAGTCCACATTGTTTTCCTGTCTTCTTATAATAGCCATAAATTTTATTTCCTTTAATTTTTGCACATTTTACACCTGTATAATGTAAGATTTCCAGTTAATCTAATAAATTTCTTTACTAGCTCGACTATATCTTAACTCTCCGTATATAATTTCCATTTGATAACGGTTGTTCCTTAATACACTTATATCTAATAATGTCTACAGAACATTTGTAATATTCTGCAATCTCTTTATAAGTTTTGCATCTTCGAACTATACCTTTTTTATTTTCTTCAATTACTGGAAAATTATAATCATCATTTTTTATTAACTCGCCTGTGCACCAATAATGATTATGTCATATCCTGCCTTTATCTAAAATCTTACGTCTTAAAAAATTTCCACTAACATTCTGAGGATTACCATCGAATTCTTCACGCAGTACTTGCCGAAGTGATTGATAAGTAGCCACTAATTGTCCATTTAGTGTATATTTATTTACAATAATACGTTTATTGTAATCAGAATTAGTAGTGTGTTCGTAAATAATTTCTTTCTTAGGTAGATATTTTCAAATATATCCTTTAGCGATTCCATTAGATTTTCTAAGCCCATTAAAAATAGAACTAGACGTAAATCCGAAGTATTTTGAAGCAGCTTTTAATGAATCAAATTCTTTCACAAGAACTCCCTCTAAAGTATATGCCGCAATAGGTTTTTTATGAGCATCAATGCCCCTCTGCTTACCTAAAGCTTTTCTCATGTTATTAGTAATAACTCCACTTCCTCCTTTCTGAAGATTCAGCAGGAAAGGATTTAACTTACGATAATAAGAAATTCAATATACTTCTTTTTCTTTTCATTCTGATTCAAAACAGAAATCGATTTCTTTAAACTTAATCTCTATACCTTTCTTGTATTTAGAATACATTCATTTGTGTACAGGCATAGAACGATTTTCATGGTTAGCGGAATATTTGTGTTGACTAAATCTAACTGCAATTGCTTTAGATGTAACTCCAACATAATATATTTTATCAGGTTCATCTTCAGCATACAAACCATAAAAATAATATTTCTTCATATCAAATTAATTTTAATTGATACAAAGATACAGAAAGTTTCTCCCATTTCCAAATGGAATTCCAACAAAAGTGGGAATTATCAAATGTACTCCCAAAAGGGATAGTCTGTGAACTTTATTCCTTATAGGAATCTTAGCTGCGGATTGTCCAATCTCTTTCTTTTTTACTGTATCCAAGTGATTAGCTTAGCCCTATAGTATATTACTATCTATAGTTAGTAGAAAGAGCTCTAAGGAGTTTCCCGTCAATTAGAGAGATTTTACATGAACAAAATTATCTATCCATATGTGCTACTAGACAAGGATATACCGCTGGATTAGTAGTATTTTTTGTAATAAAAAGATTATTTTCATCATCCATTTCAAATTGTATACCTTCTATTGTATAACAGAAGTTAAGTATATAAGTTATCATGGACTGTTCCTGTCTAGAAGGATGTACTATTTCGCATAGAGCTTTTAATAGTGTTGTATTTACTTGTTCCAAAATTACTAAAATTAATTTTCAGAACCTAATCTAAATTCCAGTTTTTATATTCTGCTACTCGTTCAATATCCTTCTTAATTTTCATCCATTTATTGATATGATAATCAAGATCATTGTCCAAAAGCAGTAAAACTTTGTCTCTAAGAGTTTTAAGAGCAATTGTAGACAAGGAAGATATTTTAGGGAGATCAGAAAGTTGAATTAAAGCTCTAAACTCAGCAAATGAAAGTCCTGTAGGACTTACACGCAGTCTAATATCAGGATTAAGACAAAGTCTTTCCTTGATAACTTCCATTCGATTTCTAATTTTACCCCCTATTTCTAATTCTGTGAGCTCTTGTTTTTCTTCGTCTGTGAGTCAGATTCCCTGTGCAATAATAAACTTGTCTGTAATCATCTTTTTGTTAAGTACATCAAGCTTATCAAAACATACATCCATTAACTTCCCTACAGTAACTTTCTCATAGATAGGAGGAAGTCCAGTAAATAAAACTGAAATACTGTCTTCCACATCTACATTATTTGCTTTTCTTTGGACATTGATAAAGTCAAGTAGATCTTTATTGGTTTTAATATCTGTCTCACAATCATGCATTAAATATCTTGCAAACAATTCAGCATTACAAGAATCTCAACATTTTTGGATGTTTTCACGAATTACTAATTTACCAGGTTTGTAAATGTCCCTGTTAGTTAGCATTTGTTCGCAATGACGATGATATCGCTTTAGTTCATTCTGGGAAATATCCATTAAACGAATGTTTACACCAGTTTTGTCTTTTCATACCAAGCTATTAATATCATTGTCTTTAGCCGTTATAGCTTTCTTTAACTTAGCTCCAAATTCTGTATCCATATTTAATCAAACTTAAATTCTTTCATATTATTTATCTCTTTGTGTTTAATGAAGTTTATAAAATAATTAGCATTAAATTTATAAACTGCAAAATCTTGTATTTCTCTATTATATCACTGAGTTTCTCCAGCTTTTACACTTTCAAATTGCAGATATCCAGTATCTCCAATTTTGAGAGTATCTTTATAGTCTCAATTTGGAAGCATTACAACAGTGACATATTTTAAATCATCGCAAGGATCCCTATTAAGGTCCTCAAACACCAATTTAGAATATTGTCCAGTCTGAACTGCAACTAAACAACATTTAATTGTAATCATTATAACAATATCTAGAAAGGTGATTAATACCAAGTAAATGAAACCTCGTATTATCTACAGTAGTATCCATAGTACTATGGTAATGCCCATAATACCAATCTTCTACTGGTCCTTTTTTAGACATTTCTTCGTAGCAAGTTTGAAGATAATTTCTCTCCCAAAGTAATTCTTCCAGTAATGAATCATCTCCATCACAGAATTCCATTACTAACTTTCCTATTCCATAAGGGTATGCACAGGTAGGAGCACAATGGGATGCGATAATTTGACAATATGGAATTGAATCAAAATTATCCAACTCAACAATCTTTTCATCTTCCCAATATCCCCATTTGTTATTTTTTCTATAGATTCTATCTATAGAAGTTCCACCTCCAATACACAAGATATTTTTATCTTTATATTGAATTATAGAATAATCTTCAACCGCTTTGAATCTCTTGTTATAAAGGTTTTTAAACTGTTGAGGATCATCATGATTCCCTCTTATAGCGATAATATAATTATTAGTTTTTTCGCAGAGCTTATTTAAGAAAGAAATCTTCATACTTTCAAGATCAGGAGAAAATCCTAATCCTACATCTCCACATAAAACAATACAGGAGTTAGATATCTTTTGTGGGAATCCAACTCCTGTATTTATAAAATACTTTAAATAATCTAAATTACCATGAATATCCACGTTGTTATCCTACAGGCTTTTTATCCTATAGTTCTATAAGTATCTTGACATTCCTTATAGGTCAGCATATATTTTTATCCTATAATAGGATATTGAGAACTCGTGGTGAGATTATATTTATTCACTCACTATGCGTTACACTACCTTATAGCCTTTCGCTATCTATAAGGTTAGCACGGTATTAAAACTTAGCAAATTTTCTAGTTAAAAAGTAAGTTGCACCATTATATAGATAATCTTTAATTAGCGCTCTTCTTCCATGTCCAGTAGCAATACGTAATCTTCAGTATTTAGTAGTTTTTCCATCTATAACTTCAATGTTATATAACATCGAAGGCATCAAAGGATTTCTTTGAAAAAGATCTTTAAATACCTCAATAACCTGAGTAAGAAACTTAATAGAATTAAATACAAAACTAATACAATGTTTCTGTACACATCCATCTCCATCTAGAAATCCTCTAATTACATCTCTATGGAATTGAGAAGGGACATTTTCAAATGGGAATCTAAAATGTACATCATAAGTTTTTCTGTTAGTTATGTTATATTTATCTTCTAATATCTTAGCCATATACTCAGAAGTCCATTGAAGAACATATTGAGGTTTTCTATGCCCTAAAGGATTCTGATACACTCTTAACATTTGGTTAGGGCAGATTTTAGAATGAATTAATTCAATTGTTTCAGAATCGTCAATATTATTAGAAAATGCAATTCTGTAACTAGTTACATTCTTTCTTTCTTCTAATCTAATGCATCCATCAGCAATTAAAAATCCTAAGATATAAGCTTTATCTTCAGAATCAATTATGTCAAAATAGTGCTCATTAATGTATTTGTATTGTCTCCCTTTCTTTAATCCTAATTCTTTTAGAATTTGTCCTACTTTTCCTGGATAGGTACCAATAACATTTGCTATTTCTTGAAGAGTTTTTCCAGATTTATACATTTCTGCTGCACATTCTTCAAACCCTTCAATTAAATTATACTTTTGTTTTCCCATAAATTTTATATTTTCGTGTATACAAAAGTAATAATTTAATTAATAATGTCAAAATTTTTCTACCGTTTTTTCTCAATACATCTACTACATTACTATAGTAGCGGGCAATTTCTTACCACAGAAATATAGATCATTAATGTCTTCGGGTAACTTAATCAACATCTCCTTTATAAGCATTCATTATAGATTTCTCCTTACGAAGCCAAGAACCTTCCTCCATAGCAATATCTAGAGCAGTACGTGAAATGGACTCTTCTTCTACCTGTTCTTGTACTAGACGTCCAACTTCATCGTTATCTCCATTTAGCCAATTAAATGTAGCCCAATCACCTTCCTCAAGAGCTCGATCTACAATTTCATAGATCATTTGAGTAGTTTCGATTTCTTTATCAACTGTAAGCTTAAATGGCGTTACATTATCTTCAAAAGTTTCACTAATGGCAGGAATATCAGGGTAAATATATGCTGCATCATTCTCATTCATATATGTACGAATCCATGAATGATGATGATATTCCTCATCTGCACGTTCTTTATAATACTGTTCCAGAACAGCTAATCCTTGCACTCCATAAAAGTTAGAAAAACTCATATAGAGGTTATGATTATACAGCTCGTGTTTTAATTGCCGCAGTAAAAGTTTTTGAATATTCTCAGATAAAGTACACTTCCTTCTCTTAATATCTAATTTCTCTGTTGATTCCTGTGCCTCAGTTTTTAATTTCATCGTCTTTGCGTTCTTTTGTCATGAAACAGCGTAATTTCTTATTATACACTGTCATCTCTTCAATTTCCTCATCGGTCTCACAGTCTTTAGCATATACTAAACAACAACCATTGGGAGTAATCTGCACTATCCTGATTTCATATTTCATTACCAGATATGTAATTTATAGAGATTTTCATGAAAATTTAAATTGAATTGCAATTCAAAGCATCCAAATAAATATGCATCAATCTCAAATTCATGGTCATTGATTTCAAACCTAAGATTGAAATCGTCATCAGTAATATAATATCTTGTAATATCAGACTCGTTAAAGAAGATTAAATTAATATCTTCTGTTATCATTGGAATCTCTTCCAACTCTATTGTAACTTCATCCACATATCCAGATTTTACAGAGTAGTTATTGAGATATTTCTCAATTTTTGGATCCAACGATATGTCACTGTCATATTCATGATTAACACATGGATACCAGTGATTTCCGACTTTTTTAATCTTAAAATGAACCATTATCTTCTGGTAGATCTAAACAATCACTTGCATGAGTTGCAAATAAATCCGCTAACTCATTAAATTTGTTATTATTATGGCCTTTTACTCACACAAAAGTAACCGTATGAAACTTCAATAATTCATAAATCGGATATCACAAATCAAGATTCTTTTTGGATTGATCATTGTCTTCAACCCACTTGGTAAGATGCTTGTTGTTAATACTCGATACTACATATTGAGAATCCGAATATATGGTTATTTGTTCAGGGTTTGTAAAATATCTAAGACATTCTAAGACCCCTAGAAGTTCCATACGGTTGTTAGTAGTGTTTCTATAACCTCTGTAAAGTTTTTTTATAACTTCACCATTTTGAGTTATTATTGCAGAGTATCCTCCGCAGTCAATTGATGGTTTGTAACTACCATCAGTTCAGCATTCAAACATTCAAATACTTTGTTAATTAAGAATCCCTGCAAATAACATAGAAACTCTTCATCTAACTCAACTCCTCTGAAAGTACAGATTTTATGAGCAGCATGAAGACATTCATGTATAACGTTATATGCAGAATCTTTTATATCTGTATCATCGTATAATGCAATATACAAAAACTCATCAGCATCCGATTCAGTAGAATAAAAGGTTTCTGCGACCACATTTGGTGCACTATGCCCGAATACTTTGTTATGAACATCCTGAAGATAACTTTCTACGGATAGTGAACTTCCAATTAGGATCGACACTTTAACATTAAGAATAGGAACAGTAAATTCCCTAGCTTTCTGTATCATCTTTTACCTCTTCGTATTCTGTAAATTCGTAGATATAAGTATTCCCCCTAAAGGTGGATTCACTATCTGTTAATGCTTTGAAAAAGCATTCTTTGAATTTATCTACATTTTTAGTAGAAACTTTACCATGAATTATAACTTCGTACTCCATTAGAATTTCTTAGGATTCATTGTCCATATTTCTTCTTCAATAGCCTGAGATACATTCATTCGTACTTCACGAATATTATCTTTAGTAACTTCAGCTACTTTGAAAGGATGTTCAAGGGCTCTTTTGTAAGCTAACTCACGACCAACCTTCTTTACGAAACGATCTTTAGCTGAACATACAGCTACTCCAAAAGATAATTTTGTACGATCCTCATTAAGCAAACTACAAATAGTAATTCGAGGCATAGGCTGAATTGAAGATTTGTAAAAACCAACAACATCATCAAGAGTAAAATCTTGAGTTCCTACAACTAAAGCCTTTACAACGCTCAGCGGAACACTGTAATAAAAACGTGCATTTTTCATATTATATATGTGTTAAATTTCCTTTAGTACTTTGAAGTCTAAAAATTTTTGTATCAGTCAATAGTTCTCCACAAGTAGAATCAAATATATAGAAAGTATCTACATAGGGAACCAATCCTTCATAATTTATTAACTTCGGTCTAAATAATCTATAAACTGGCATTTCTACTTCAGTGAGAGTTTTTATATTGTATATAGTTCTATCTACTTTATAAAAGTCTATAGGAACCTTACTTGCAACAGCTTTTGCAAACTTTACATAGTAAAAAGGACTAATTGAGTAAATCCTATCCAAAAAGTATAAAGAATCATTGATTTGCCAAAGTATTGCTCTGGCACAAACTTTGCCTTTTTTATCAAGTGCCACAGCAATCTTTGCATCAGCTTTTTCATAAAACTCAAAAAAATCTTGACACTCAGCATGTCGCATACAAGAATTATGCAATGTAGATTTTATACATTTTAGTTCTTCTGCATAATTATCTTCTAAATATGCTATACGTATTTTTTCAGGTTCCCAAATTTCTACGCTAAAATTTTCTCCATATCCAGAAACAAAATTGGATATCCTTTCGATATCACATCTATCCAGATAAGGGGCCCAATTGAACTTATTGAGTAATCGTCCTATAGTAGTTGTTTTCCTATTACTATCTACATATGCAAGTTCAGACTCAAAATCCTTTTTAAGAGTTTTCTCTATAGGAAGATAAGAAACTTTGCCTGTATTATAGTCAATATCTAGATAATTGACCTTTTTAGAAAGATTTAGTTCTAGAATGGCAGATAATCCAGCTGGGAATGCTGTCATAATAGATGCAAACTTATCAGACATTCTAATAACGTTCTTTTCTAAGTCATACTCCGTATATTCAACAACCCCCTTATACTTAGTCACTATTTCTAATACCCATATGGACATATTTGAAATAATTTGTACACCTTCTGGGCATCCATTTTCTACGTTTACTTGTTTTACACCTATAACTTTTACTGGAATTAATTGTTCTACATGGTATAACTGCCAAATATGATTGGAAACACAGTCTAAATAATCATATCCTTTATACTTAAAGTAGTATACTGGAAATGATTCAAATACTTTTGATTTCTTCTTGAAGCTATTTTTTATCTCTACACTTTTTTCTACCCAAAGATCATGAATTTCTCTCCATGAATGTGATTTTGGGGTAGGAGTTTCTGCCCAATGTAAAGAGTAATTAAATATTTCTGGAGATAACCTAGATAAAATAAAGGGTTTACAGCTTAACTCGTAAGGAAAACCTTTTATCTGCAACCCTTTATTAAATTGTTCCACTAGATCATACTTATTGCAAAATGCAACAAACTCATCATAAAGAAAATCTAATGCAGTCATTTTTTTTATTTCTCTTATATATCTTTTTTGATTCTTTAATCTTAGTTTTAGGAAGAGGCTTACCATATAATTGGATCTCCTCTTCCCTTGATTTCTTCCTTACAGCCTTTATGTAATCTAAGATACGTTTATTTTCTAGAGAATTTAGCTTTCCACTCTTCTCCCCATCTTTTACCTTTTTCATAACGTAAATCGATTGTATAATCGCTATAATTGTAGTCGCTAACTATTGTTTTAGGATTTGGAATATTACAATCAAAATCCTCATCTTGTAATCTTAAAAAATTACTCTTTAAATAATTTTTTATTCTCCTTTTAACGATTCTGTGATAAATGCGTTTAAGACCTTTATCTTTAAAAATTGGAAGTTTGCGACTTTTTGACATAACTAAAGTTTGCGATTTAAATAACTACTAAAATCTGCTTTTACAGGACAATATTCTTCATTCGCAAATAATGATGAAGTAAGAATCATGTCTGCTGTAGTTCTATTTGTTGCAAATGCAATATTATATAAGGATGCCAATCGAGTTAATGTAGAAATATCTGTTTGATGTCCTTGTATAATAAGATTATCACAGAAGAAGATTAATACATCAATTTGACCTTGTGCAATCATTGCACCAATTATTTGATCTCCTCCAAGAGGTTCTGAAAGAACAGAAGTTACATTTAAATATTTATTTACAAAATATTCATTTCCTTTCCAGTCTGTTTCTGTAACTTGTTTAACCATGATATTACCAAGTAATTTGCCTGTAGTGCCAGTAGCAGTAATATGATGGTTATATAATAAGTGTTTATTAATTTTAACCCATTCAATTAATTCTTGTTTTCGTGCATTATGTGCAACAAGTGCTATATTTAGTTTTTTCATACGTTTTTAGCTACATTTTCTCTTAGTACTCTTACCATTAAGTCAGTCATACTTTCTCTATAACTTACTCCCCCTTTAAGAAATTTAAACATATCATCAGATGATATATAAAGCTGTTTCAGCATATTCCAATAGATAAGATTACATTTTCGAAGTGAAAATTGCATCTTGTAATTCAAACATTTTAAGATATTTGGCTCTATTACTGAATTATTACAAGAATGATAAATAACACCTAATTTATTATTGGGAATAAGTTTTTTAAACTCAATAAATGTCTTCATAAAAATAATTTAAGGGTGCATAACCGAATTCGAATCGATGACCTCCAGAGTCACAATCTGGCGCTCTAAACCAACTGAGCTATACGCACCATATAGGAAGATTACTCTTCCTTATATACCTTATTTTCTTTTAAAAATCAACCAATATACATGCCTACACTTAAAGGAGTATAAATACCAGCAAATAATAAAAGAATATAATCTGAAAACTTTCAAGGTTTTCCGTCATCAGATCCAAAAATAATACCTACACAAATCAAGTAATACACTAAAGAGAAAATCATAGTCTATTCTTTAGGAATTAAAAAACTAGACGTAACCTTGGTCAAAAAATCACTATCGACTTTAACAATAGCATCTAATCTATCTTTACGTCTATATACTCTAAACATATCATCTCTATTAGTAGTAAAATTAGAAAAATCAATTTTACCCTTTAGAGACCGTATTAAAGAAATTCTTGGACAGATACACCAAGTAGTTTCCAACTCAAAGGCTATATAATCAGCTTGCCCGAATAGCCAGCCTTTATCTCCATGAACGTTTCTGAGTTCTATCCAATGAATATCATAGTTAGGAAGTAAATCAGAGCGGTTGGTTTTCTTTGCAGCTTTAACATCGAAACTATTTGCTCCTACCCAGATATCAATATGACGATAAATGTCATCTTCCTTGCTAGCTTCTTCTATTATAGAGGACGAAAGACTTTTAGCTTTACAAAGAGCTAAGGCAAATTCTAATTCTTTCTCTTTACCTTTTTCCAAAAAACTATTCTGAATCATGCTTACAATGGGCTTCTACCTCTTCTAAAGAACTAAATACTTTATCCTCCCTAATAGATTCCTGTTTTCCATTGATACGGTAATAAATCCTTGTATAATCAGGATATACATGAATTCTAATAGATGTAATTATGTAAGGAGTTGGATCTGGGAACTTCAGCATCAATGAAATATCCTCGAGAAAAGTCAAGAGCAGTTTTCTTTAAATATACTTTCTGCCCTATATCATATTTTGTAGGTATTGTTGTAATCATTTAATCTACAATTTGTACAAATCTCTGTCTTTCTGTAGTTACATAAGGATTCTTATCTACTACGTCAACAGTTACAATTTTTTGTTTTTTCGTAAACCATCTTGGAAGGAACCACTTCCTTTGCTTAATTGGTTCTTTTTTCCAAGAAGTAATAATATATTTTTCATTGTTAAACTCACTTGACACTCCTACTTCATTTGGATATTCAAAATGCAGACAAGTTCTAGCCCATTTATCTTGAATACACGTATCAAGTTTAAAACCAGGATCTTTAAATATAGTATCTCTAATAAAAATAGTATCTGACTTAGAAATATGTTCTAACTGATATTGTAAAGATTCTAATTTCTTATCCTTTATTTTGAGTTCTTGGGCTACTTCTCGCATTTTCACAAGAATTGAATCATTCATGTGGGTCATTTGAGCTAACTCAAATCTAAAAACTATATTACTCTCTTTCAAGGCTGAGTTTTCAGCCGAGTATGCTTTTTCATTATTAACGGATATATCTAATGATTTATTTAAATCATTTATCCTTACATTCATGAAGTAAACAGTTATTCCTAAAATAATTGCAACTCCACTTAAAATTTTAGTTATTCAACTTCTCATACGTTATATGTTTATAAATAGCTCATAACATAGGACTAAGTATGATAGCAATAGCTAATAGTAATCCAATCAACCACCACATATTAATTATCGCAAAGTTCAACAATTTTGAATCTTAGTGCTTCACTAAATCGAATTAGTTCCATACGATCTTTTATTCTTTTCCCATACCATTTACCAGCCCCAGGATTATGTAGTTTAATTGCTCTATCAATATCTCTAGTTGGATTATAATGGTCATTCATCATTTCAAACATAGTTAAAGCTTTATCAAGATCCCAAGCATCCTCTAACACAAAATTAGTGTTATATAAGTTATTAACTTCATCAACATAAATTTTAGTAATTTGGAATGGGCCTATTGCATTTTTACTAGATTTTACTTTTGGATTTCTCTCACATTCTACTTCAACAAGTGCCATGATAAAAACTTGCCACTCTGTAAGAGAATCACAATCTTCTATAATAATTACAGGAGAGTTTACTGGAGGCACTTCTGATTTACATGGGAAATTTAACATCAAACCCAGTAGCATATACATACCCAGAATAGTAATCCCTCCAATAAAAATTTGTTTATAAGTCATATTTTTTAAGTTTTATAGCAGAGATGGCAGGATTCGAACCCACACCTGGAGTTTTGGAGACCCCCGTTTACGGTTTTGCTTACCACTACAGTTTTCACTGCCTTTCGTTTGTAGTCTAGAGTACGTCTTCACCATATCTTTCGACTTAGGTGCACGATTATCTACTCGTTCGCGGCTAGAATTTCTTCTATTCCGACGTCGTTACCATCAGCATTATCTGTTAAGGATTCAACGTTATCATCGTGTCCACTATTAGTGTTTCCACTAATAGGCTCCATTTGTTTAAAATTATTTTTGTAATCTTGACAACTGTTTACACCAATAGAACTTCTATACTGAGAAGAGAAATGTACAGGTAAAATATATAAGTCTTTAGTATCTAAGTCAACTCCAATAAAATAATCTATATCTTTTTCAGTATACAGTTTTACTTTATATTCTCCCATATTATGAGATATTTTTCTCACTGGAATTATTCTTCTACCATTACTTTCTATTTGTATAGTTTTAATCTGCAGTTTAATATATTTATTATCTTTTTCTGCAATTAAATCTACTTTCCCATTCTCTAAAACAGGTTTAAATAGGTTATACCCATTTTCAATAAATTTCTGTTCTACTAGTAGGCTACCTAAGTAACCCTTTTCAATTGTTTTTCAATCACTCATAATTTTATTCAGTTAAAGACCGCTGTGCTACCATTACACTACATCCCCATCCTTTCTATTATTTCTTTCGACTCCTATGAATTAGATCTTCTTTACCTTTAATAGGTGCCTTTTCTACAAATAATTCTCCAGAAGGTCCTAAACTAGTAGCATAAACATTAAATCCATTTATAGTAAGATATGTGTAAATTATATCTAGTTCAGAACCAATATAAGATTTTATAAGACGAGATAGTCCATAACCACCTTCTATTGAAAATACTCGGGAACCTTTTGCATGCCAAAGACAGTTCTCTTGACTATTCCAAGTAGGAGGTGCTGTAGAAATACAACTTTTACCACCAGTTATATATAAATAAAGTTCTTTACTCATAGGAAATCCTTCTGTTTTAATTGGACCATATGCATACGGATTACTAGAGCTTATAGTGATACTATTAGTACCGATTCCAGTTGAGGTAGTAGAAGTAAGATTTCCCCTGCCTACACTTGTTGCTGAATATCCCACAGAACCTATAGGCCCTTTAGGCCCTGGATCATCCCCTTTAATACTTGCCCAATTTTTAGTATCTCCTAGGTCTGCTAGACCAGGAAGATTTATCGTTGAAAAATTTTCAATATTCATTTTATATTAGTTTTAAATATTATTAAGTACCCCTGACAGGACTCGAACCTGCACACCCGAAGGCACTAGATCCTCATACAGAGAATTTTTTCTCTGCTTGGACTATGTCTTCTCCATATCTTTCGACTTAGGAGGTGGGTATATAGTCTCTACACATTTAAAATAGAAGATGCCGCGTCAGTGATAACATGTCCACTCCATTGGACGACATATTAAGAATTACGAACAAAAACGAAAATTCCTTCTATTTATTTAGCTCGGCGTTATTATGGGCGGTTAACTCCATACCTTCACCGAATTAGCCCACATTCACATCAGAAGTTTCCTTCTGAGTGCTCAATCCTTTACAATAACTATGAGCTTGACTATGACAGTTAGGACAAAGAATTTGTAAATTTTCTAATCTATTATCTATGTGACATCCATTAATATGATGTAATTCCAGAGAAATAGGATTCTCTCTTCAAACAGTCAGATTACAAATTTCACATTGATATTTCTTTTTACCTTCTTTTACAAGTTTCTTTAAAAGTTTAGATGAACTATATGTTGAATTTTCTACACAAATTTCATCTAAAGTTTTCCCAGGATTTGTGGTAATTTTCTTACCTTTAAGTCATCCTCTTCCTGTAAAATGAGCAGTATCAATATGATATTCTTTAATCTTTTTAGTAACGTATGTTTGAGCTCCTGTATTTGGAGTAATGTTTAATTTTCTACATACATCAGCATAACTGTTAGATTCCTTTACAATTGGAATCAATAATTCTTTAGTATATTTTGTCTTTTTCATAAAATTTATTTTATTAGTATAGACAAATATACTAAAAATTTACTAGTCTGCCAAAATTATTGTGTTAAATATAAGTCTAGCGCGGCTACCAAATTACGCCACAGGGGCATCCTTAATTACTCTAAATTCGAAATATATAATTCAGCAATATTATTATCAAATAGCAGAGTATCCCAATTTGGTCCATTTCCTTTTATAGTTATAACTGCAGATTTATTTTTCTCATTGTAACTGAAATCTCTTACATGTTGAAAATTAAAAACCTGTTCTGTTCCATTATCAAAGATAATTCTGATTACTTTAAATTCCATACCCTTCTAATATTAGTTTATTTGCGGAGAGCAGTGGAATCGAACCACATGCCAGAAAGGCACACATTGCTTAGCAGGCAAGCCCTATCACCATCAAGGATTACTCTCCAAACCTTTAGACGTCCTTCAAAAAATTAAATCTAAGGACAATGTAAATTACTCCTGTTATTACTACTGCTTCAGCAAGTAATCCAATAGAAATCATGCTTCCTAAAGCTGCAATAACCCAAATGAGAATTGCTGTTGTTAAGTTAGCTATATTGGTAGATTTATCCTTCCAAATGATTCCAGCACCAATAAAGCCAACTCCAGAAGCTATCTGGGCAGCTACTCTAGAAGGATCTCCACCTATTCTTGTGGAAATATAAGTAAATATAAAAGATCCTAACATTAATAGAATAACTGAACGAATGCCAATTACTTTATTTGTTTTTTGTCTTTCATATCCCAAAATAAACCCACAAAGAATTAATATAACCAAATTAACGAAAAACATATTAAATATAAATCAACTTATTACACTTCGGACATGAATAAATACTTATAGTATTTCCATTAGAGTCTTTAGTCTCCCCTATATATCGAAGGGGAGTTCCACATATATTACAATACAGCATTATATAACAAAATTATAAGAAAGAATTGAAGTTCCTAATAGAATAAGAGTAGCGATCATTAAAGTAGATGCCATTTCTTCTGATATATCAATTGTGTCAAATAAGAGGAGAAATGTTACTAACAATCCAGCTAAAAGACTTATTCCAGTTAAAAATATACTTCTATATAAATCATATGTCTTATTGGGAGCAATAAAATACTCTTTAAAAGTATAAGTTAGAATTGTTCCAGGTTTGTTATGATATATATGGTAATCTTCTGGGGAAGCATTAATACTGAAAATCCTATTACTATTAACATCCTGTAAAATAAGATACATGTGTCCAGAACGCTTATAACCTCCTTCAGTTTTTTCACCTCCAACAACTCTACACTGATAAGTATGAGTTTTTAGATAATTGCTAAATCCAGAATTGTGTAACCCAAGACATACAAGAAAAACAACCACTGAAGGAATTACATAAAAACAAATTTTAAAACGCCACTTCATTTGAAAATAGTATTAAGTACAACCCAAGTCCATACTTGCTCATAAGCTATAACTTCTTCACACATACAAAAGGCATATCGACCATAAGGATGAATAAAAATATGCTTTTGAGACATATTATTTCTAAATGTGTATCCTTTTCTCCTAAGATACCTTAAGATAATCCATTTATGAAATTTATTCTTTGCTTGAATGTAAATATACAGGATCATGATTCAGTTTATTTAAGAAAGTTCTTGTTTCTGATAATTTTTAAGCAATCCTAAAATATTCTCTCTACCAACAGGATTTGCAGATTGACTTGCAAATAATGGAAGTTTCCTTCCATCATCAATACAACGATTTACAATATATTTAGCTATATCATAACCATCTTTTTCTTCACCTAAATCATGATCAAGACAAATTGCATCAGGCCATTCTTTTTCAAGAAAATCAATTGCTTCCTGATAAGATTGTGCCCATATTACAAGACAATTTCTACCAATTGGACTAAAATTCATCCAATCATCTTCCATTGGATTCCTAGCGTCATCTACCCAAAGAAGTGTTTTCATATGTTATATAAAATCTAATGCTTTCATAATTCCAGCTTCCAAACAATCCCAATAACTTTTACAACCTTTAGATGCAACGTGGTATGGTTCTGGATCGGAGTCATCTATTTTATAAATAACAAATAACCATTCATGAGGATACCATAGGACTTCTATGTGTAAAAATTTCCTTTCCCTCAACCAGTCTAGAATATCATATAAGCTAGAGGAATTATTAAATAAGGGAATTTTCTTATTAGCTAACTCTTTAATATGCTGATTAATCATCTACAACTCTTTAATATCACCACAACTAACACATTTACTGTATTTGGTGCAGGCTAAATTTGACATCCCCATAGAAAGTATAGTTGAAAAGATTCTAGCTATACCAGAAGCTCCATATCCATCCTCAGTCCAAATTACATGAACCGTATCTTTATTACAATAAGGACAATATGTTTTTATATATTTCATACTATAAAGAAGTTAATTTCTTTTTATTTTCAATATCCTTTTGTTCAATTCAAAGTAACATATCTAATTGATTCATATATGTTTGATATAAATCATCTGGCCAGTCAAAAAGCCGCCCATATTTGTTAAACTTATATACACGATCTTTCCAAATAATATAATAACCCTCTAACTTATTTTTATAAATTTGTATACGAACATCATTAAATGCAAGCTCATTTTTAATAATACCTATAAGCTTGCCTTGAGGATTATATAAGGGAACCTCATCTTCTTTGATGTTATTGTTAATTTTAATTGTTTCCATGTTATATTTCAATTAATCCGTTTTCAACTATAATAGTATCTAAATCAATAACTGACTTCAAAGCAACCACAGTTTCAGGTTTAAATGTAACAGGAAACCCTGTACTATATTCATAATCGAAAACACAATCTTTTTTAGAAAACTTCGTAAGAAGTTCACCACCTTCAAGACTATATAATCTTTGCTCCTCAGAAGATTCGAACTGACTTTCATAGACTGATATACTTATAATGTGTTCAGGAGATAGTTGTTTACAATATACATCTTCATCATCACTATGAAACTGATCATTTCTAAATTTAAATCTATAGACTTTCTCAGGTTTTGTTTTAGAGAACATTAAATCTCCATTCTGAGCTCTATATATCCATGCCATAATATATAAGTTATTAGAGGTGCTATCCGAGTCGAACGAACCTTTCAATAGGACTCAAACCTATTTACTGTAACCACTGCACCTGTTATTTAGTACCCCCGCCAGAATTCGAATCTGGATTATCAGGTTAGAAATCTGAGGTTCTCTCCATTGAACTACAGGGGCTTAAAAATAAACAGTATCTGTTTATTTTATTTTGTCTTTTAATATGTTAAAACCATTTACTTATAATAAGCATTTCTTTCTGATGGGGACATATACTCCCATTTTACATTTTTGAATTCCTCAAGAGTTCTACACCCAGTATAGGACATAGCTGATCTTAATGCAGAATCAAATTGGGAAAGTAAAGATTCAAGAGAATATTCAATAGGAACCCAGATCTCAATTCCTTCTTCTGCCTTTTTAGTATTAGAAATATCTTTCTGCCCACGTTCACTTGCCATTCCATAATAGAGTCGTTCTTTGGGATACTTTCCTGTATTAAGAATCCTATCTCTTTCAGCTAAGGTTAGGGCTGTAAGATATTTAGCAAGTTGTGGATCCTTATCAATTCCTTTAATTCTAGATATTCCACAGGCTTCTGTACACTGAGCAAACATTTTGCCCATCATTACATAATCTGCACCCAAAGCTAAACATTTTATAGCTCTATCTATTGTAGAAATTCCTCCATCTGCAATGATTTTTGGAGCTTTTTTAGGTTTAGGAGAATCTTTAATCATGGATTTACAATTAGATAGATGTCGTAACAACCATTCCATTGAAGCATGTATCCCAGTTTTTACTCCAGTAGTACACACACTACCAGTTCCAATTCCTACTCGAACATAATCTACTCCTGCATCATAGCATTCCCAATAAAGATCTGGATGTGCGATATTTCCTACCATTATAATAATAGTTCCCCATCTCTCCTTAGCCTTTTTGACTAATTCATAGATTTTTTTCATATGTCCATTAGCTAAATCAATAAGTACTAAAGGACACTCATCCGCTACTTCTCCTTCACAAAAGAAAGTCTCAAATTCTTTTAAACTAAATGCACACCATACATGATTACATGCATTAAGTCTAAATTGTAAATTATCAACACGTCGGGGAATAATAGGAAGCACATCAGCCTTTGTAAAAAGTTGATAATTTGATTCATCAATAACGGATGTCATAGGAGAAACAAAAATAGGATATGTTCCTAAGTCTCCTAAAGGACTACACTCACTACGACTTGTAATATCCGTGGCTTTTGAACTAGGTAAAATACCTATTTCATCTAAACTATACATCATCTTCTATTTCCTTTAAAATCTCACAAACTCAGTAATCAGGATCATTAACCAAATAATGATCTCCAAACTCATTCCTTAAACACATTTCTTCATTTACTTTTGTATCAGATAGTGTTTTTAATGAATTGTATCGAAACCCCTCTCCCTCAGAAGCTTCAATTGATTGTATTCTATATAAAACAGTTTTCATATGTGGGCCCTACAGGGCTTGAACCTGTGACCTACTGATTATGAGTCAGTTGCTCTAACCAACTGAGCTAAAGGCCCTTAAAAGGCGGATTTACTCCGCCTGTGAAATTATTCTGCCTTCTTCTCGCAGCTTACTTCAGGAAGTTCTGTGAAATACTCATTATAAATATTCTGAGCAATTTCCAGACAGATTTCAGCGTTGCGCAGCTCATCACGAAGCTTGAACATCTGAGTTACCCACTCATCTGCCTTAAAGTCTGTACCTACAACCAGTGATTCGGTCGATTTAATCGACAGATCCTCCAGATTCATAATCTTGGACTTAATCTGACGAATCTCTTTCTCAATGAGATTAACCTGATCCTTAGCTGCTTCGCGGGCATCAGCATTGATAATTTCAGCACGTTTCTTGAGTACCGCAGTTCCAGTAGCACTCAGAATTTCATTAAATTTAGTCATAAACTTTTATTACTTTTATATTGTTTGGAAGTTCTTCTTTATCCCAATCCTTATAAGAGTTGGTAATTGTTATTGTTTTGTAAAGTTTTGATAACTTTACTAAAGGTTCTTTTTGGATAGCATGTCTGACACGTAAATGCACATCAGTTACTCCAATATCTTGTAATGCTTTATGAATTGCAAAGAAAGTTCCCCCACCATCACATAAATCATCAAAAACTAGAATAGAAGTATTTGGCTTTATTTCAGAAGGTAATTTTACCTCTAACTTATCCCTTGAGATCCTATGCTTTGTAGCATAGTATGTCGTATCAGAGTCAAAAAGCACCCTATAACGATGATAGGCACCTTCGTCAGGGAATAAAACATTCTCTGGAATATTAGAACTTGCTTCTAAAGCAAAGAATGCAAGCCAGTCATTATCAATTACCCCTTCTGTAATCAAACGCTTAGAATGAGGATCCAGTACTAGAATTCGCTGTGCTTGTACAAAGATAAGACATTTTTTAACAAGCTCCAAATCTAATGCTTCGTTAAAAGAAAATAATCTATCAGTTCGTGCTGCAAATAAATAAGCTATTTGTAGACAGGAAATCTGGATACCTTGACGATGACAAATATCAGCTAATTGCATTAGGATCCAAATATCATTCAAATTGGACAGTCTAGTATATATCGACAAAGACTTTCGTCTATCCATTTCAGACTCAAGTACAAGATGAGATTGAGAATCAGGATAAGTATCAATTCGATACTTTATTTCTGACTTTTCTGGGTATAAAAAGTTAATTATTTGCATACAGAGTCAAAATTCTTTTTGCAGGTTTTGATAGAGTAATTATAAGGGATTCCTAAGTCATGTCCTGCACATATGTCACAACATGTTTCAATCAACCTTACCTTATATTCAGGATTAAAGTGTGATTTAACATGGTCAATTCCATACAAGACTAATTCCTTATTGAATTCATAAGTTTGAAATTCCCCTTGAAAAGGATTATTTAAATTTGTTTCATAAGGATTATTAATCTCCTTAAATATAGAATCTCCAACAGGCCCTTTACCATGTCTTGTTAAATAAGATCTATATACAAAATTAAATATTAGTTGATCATCACTTAAAAAGAATGGAAGATTGTCCCACGATGGACAACATGGAAGTGGGGTAGTATATTCATATGAAAATCCAATATTAGGGTCCAAAAGTACTCCTTGAGAACCCTCAAATATCACAGAAGTCTTTTCTTTCCATGCTAATTTAGATAACGTATCCTCCAATACTATATTGGGATAAAAAATCTTACAATAAGTATGTACTAAAGAATCTAAGTTATCGAAAACATGAGCAAATCTTGAATAAGTTTCCTTAAACTGGAGTCTATCTTCCGCCCATTCTCTAATTAATCGGAGCTTCATTTTTACAACTTGAGGAAAAGCTAAATCTTTTACATATAAAGCTAATCCTTCTCTTTGTCTCTGAACAGTCTCCCATATCCCTTTTCCTACTGTAAAACCTTTACTCCTTTCGGAATTCAGCATTACGTCAAAAGGAGTTGTTACTTGTACATATGGATCAAAATATTGGATAGGGATATTACATCCTAAGAAATTCAACTCCTCTCGTTCCCGCATCCATTGTAGTGGATCCATAACACATTGCTTCATCCAATAGGTAGGTGCTTCAGCAAATGTTCCAGATCCAAAGCAAGAAAATATATGCATTGTTCCAGATGAAGTAGTTACTGTGTGCCCTGCTTGATGCCCTCCAGAAAATCTAACAACCAGAGGTTTTAAACGCTTTCTTTTAGCGTCGCAACAAAGGGCATGAGTCACTTGACCCTTACCCTCGTCGCCAAACGTACAACCCACTACAATATTATACATTATCGTCGATGTATGTCAAATATATTAGGTTTTGATTCTGTATTTTCTACAGTTTTTTCTGCAGAAACCTCTTCAATTACTGAAGAGCTACCTTTTAGAGTTTTACCCATAGCTTCACAAATGGCTTCTACAACTTCATCAGGTTTGCACACAATAAAGTTTTCTCTAAGAATTTCTTTCATTTGTTTAGCTACTACCTCATCATAATGTTCACTTCCATGTCGAACATGGATATGAAACACATGATATTTCTCACAGGCAAGTTCATAAGCCTCCTGCCAGGTATAATCACGCTCATACTCCATTCCAGTGAGGGATGCCAAAGTTCCCCTACTTATTCTTGTCAAAGTAGGTTCATCACCAACTGTAAAAAGGAATCCTTTTTGCTTTCGCTTTTCCCAGCTATCAATTGACGTGTGATTTCCTGCAATAATCCAAGGCAATAAATAAGATTCTCCATTATTACCACCTCCACGTCCTTCTAAGTAAATTCTAGAGAGACACTGATTAATTGCAACAGTTGAAGATTCGAATTGACCTACCTGACACGGGCAGTAATCACATTCATGATCTCCTACTCCCATAAAAAGAATTTGAGGGTGTTTAACTCCAATAGAATCAATAATAGAATCCATTAACTTCGGAAGATAATCCCTGATCATCTTATCAGGAATTGAACCCATTGAACCAGTTTCATCTAATGCAATAAAAACTGGAAGAGATTCTGGGTGTTCCTCAGAATCTCTAGATTCTCGAATATGCGTCTTACTTTTTGTAAGATCCATTTCTTCGTGTAGAGATCTTTGATGAAAGATTTCTTCTCTGGATTTTTTAGTATAGCTATCAGCAAAAGCTTTATATGTGCTAGAACTCCATGATCCACTTCCCATATTAATAATGTATTTTAATTACATGATCTTTGTGATATGCAGCTTCATGTAATTTTAAGATTTTTAATTCTTGTTCAGTAAAAGCACATTGTATTCTACCTGTGCAAGTAAGATTTCGCTGCTTTACAATAAGAGTATCAAGTTCTTTATATGTAAAACCAAAATTTTCTTCATCAGACTTTCCTGTTAATCCATCTGCAGGAGTCTTATGTATAAGATCATATGGGAGTCCCATATAGTCTCCTAAAGAAATAACTTCAGAACATGTTAATTGAGAAATAGGATTAATATCAGATGCCAAATCTCCCCATTTAGTTCCCCAACCAATAAATAATTCTGAAGCATTACTAGTCCCTGCTACTCGATATCCTACAGACTGAGCTATAGTATATAGAATAGTCATACGAATACGAGGAGAAACATTAGTAAGAGCCTTTTTCGTTACTGGAATGTTTTCTTCATTCCCTTCCACTGTAGTTATTTTCGAAACATCAATTTGATGAATAAGTTCATCAAACGCATTTTCTATATTAACAACAGTATAGTTAATATCAAGAAAGTCACATACTGTATAACTATCCTCAATATCAGCTTGCTTACCATTAGGCATTAGCACACCTAATATATTTTCCTTACCTATAGAATCTACCAATAATTTAGCCACTACAGTAGAATCCTTTCCTCCAGAAATGCCAATTACCGCTCCCTTACCATTAGTTTTTTCGAAATAAGTTCGAAGAAATTGAATTATTTGATTATATTTTTCTTTCACTGTAATATTCTATAAATTTATTTCATTTACGTTGCATATAAGGCAATTGTGTTAAATGATTTAATAGTATTATATGAGAATTAATGTCATATATTCCAATTTTCACATACCCGCGATTGGTTACACTGCAATTTACATTAATATTATAGTATTCTCGACATTTATTTTTTATGTTCACTCAGTTATTATACCAAGAAATATGGCTATTAATTGTTATATTTTTTCTAATCCCTTTTTCTTTAGTATGTGATAATGTTAGACATCCATCTCCATCAATAAAACCAATAAGAAAATAAATTAATCACTCTTTATTTAAAAATAGAGATAAATCAGGAGGAAAATAGGTCTTAGCTGTATCAGTCATTTTTAAAATAGAAAATCAGTGCTTAACTATATTAATATTAGTAACTGAAATAGTAGCTAATTTTTTATTAGAATTTTTATGTAAATATAATTTTGGAACAACTCCTAATTTTACAGCTAGTTGATTTAAATACTCTAAATCATTTTCTTCTAATGCAATACATAGTGTTCCTCGTTTGGATAAATGTCCATCTGCCATTATAAATCCCCATCAATAAGCTGTTTCTTTTGTTAAAGAAGTAAGTTCTAAAAAGGATAAATCCCCTTTCTTTTTTCTACAGTTATTTGCAGAGATATTTAATTTTCTTGCTTTTTCTGAAATAGCTTTATAAGTTCTATTAGGAAATTTTAGTAATAATTGTTCTGTAGTTGCAGTCGGCCACTCATGTTTAAGCAAATCAATTTGTTCTTGTGTTCATTTCATAATTTTTATAATTAAGAGGTTATGTACAAATATAATACATTTCCTCTTAATTATAAAAAATTAAATAGAAATTTTCATTAGAATTCCCCGTTCCAAAGAGTTCTACGAATTTCTGTGAGGGTAGTTTGCTCTCTCATTTTTCCATCTGAAAAGATAGGACGAAGTAAATTGAAAGGCTCATTATGAGCTTCTTTCAGTGTCATACCTTCATCACAATCAAACTCACCAGTTACATGGTTGTAGAAAACAGCACAACATCCTCTGTGGGATTTCTTCATTCCTGAATCCGTTTTAGGATCTTTGCAGACCATGATAGATTTAGTTTTTCCATCAATGGTTTGTTCTACATAGCTGCATTTAATAGCGCTTTTATTTTATCTCATTTTCTTTTCATACAATCTACATCATCCACATAAGTTAATAACTTCTTGAAAGAATCTTTTACAGTAATAGTTAATATTGCAGTTCCCTTTTTAGATAATTTAGTTTTACTTACAATTTTATAATAATCAGCTAGATATTGTTGAAATTCTTCTAATTTATTAAATCAGTTTTTATGAATTTCAATTTTTAAATTAGGCCAAGTATTATTTGATGTAAGTCAAAGGCATCCGTCTCCGTCAACAAAGCCTAAAAAGAAATATACAAATAATTCTTTCTTATAAAAAATATTTAAGTCTGGAGGAAAATAAGTTTTTGCAGTATCTAACATTCGCAAAATACTTTTTCACTTTTCTACTAATTTTACGTCTTGAATACATAAAACAGATTGTGTATTAGCGGTCTTATACCCACCAACAGAATTTATAATTCTAATATTTCCTCCTATCTTAAACTGTAATTTCTCTAAATGACTTTGATCCTTTGTTGTGCAGGAAAGCATTAACATATTGGTTTTAGATAAATGACCATCAGCCATAATATATCCTCATCAATACGCACTTTTTTTTGTTAAATTATCTAAATCCAAAAATGAAAGGTCCCCTAGCCTATGTCTATTAACTTCACTATGTAAATTTAATCGAGAAGCCATGTTAACTAAAGAAGTGTAATCTCTATTAGGAAAGGCATTTAACAAATCTTTCATAGAATAGGTTACTCAAGCAGTTTTAAATAATTCTATCTCCTCAGAGGTCCACTTATTATACCTATTACTTTTAATACTTAATTCTCTTACCTTTGCCTGTATAGCTCCTCTACTTCTTTCTGGAAGTAATTCCATACATTTTAAAACTCCTTCAGTGGGATAATACTTATGTAGTATTTGTAAATCTTTTTCAGTCCATTTCATAAAATTAAAATTATATATTTAATTGATAATACAAATATACAACTTTAATTTTAAATATACAATTTGAGATAAAAATTAATAATTTTAAGGACTATATCATCACCCTAAATATTTAGGGGCAGGGCGCTAAATCTGGTTATTAAGGAAACCCATTTTTCCTCCAGTAGTCTCTGAACCTTCTACAGAATGGTCTGTAGCTTGGCTGCTGATAATGATTTAAAACACGTCCCAGCAATTCACCCTGTTTACCTCATATATTACTATATGATGCCGCCGCTATATTTGACGTTAAATGTATCGCGAGAGAACATATCTACATTCCCAAACTCATCCATGTAAGAAAGCATGGAAAATCCTCCTGCACCAAGTGCAACATTCTCTGCAGAGAATCCTTTATCATACAAAATCTGATAAATCTGTTTTGCACGTAACTGAGTGATGCCATCACCATATAAAGCTCGAACATGAGGGTCTAAGACTTTATATCCTTTAGAGTTGACAGTGCCTCCAAAAGTCTCCCAAAGAGAGAAAACCGTCTCAGTTACAATTTCTACAGGATCTCCAGAGTCACCACGAACATACAAAGTACCATTTCTACTGAGAATTTCTTCCTTAAGAGATGGGAGAATCTCATCGACAACATTCCAGTAATCATAGGAATCACTTACCATAGAGAATGATCCATTAGGATAGACCTCAGTAAGGAGGCGTCGAATCATAACTTTTTCATCCCCATCAATGGCAGCAGAACTACACATTACGGAGTGCTCAGTAGAAGCCATACCTCCACCTACTACAGACATTGGGGTATGATAATACTTTGAAGCATACATAATGCCAGGAATAGTCGCAGTCTTATTAAAAGAGAGCAAAAATCCACACGAAGCTTTAATAGCACCATGAAGTCCAACTAAACTTCTAAATCCGAACTCAGAAATAGCAGAACGACCAGAAATATCAGAAGTTTTAGAATAAAAATCGTTTACGATACTACGATATTTAGTTACAGCAGTTGCAACACACATTGGATACCAAAGCTCAGAGAGCATCAGGGTTTCAATGAAATTAGTACACCATGCAAATTCTGGATTAGTATTAGAAATCTCGATACAGGGGATATTCATTCCTACTTTATATCCCTCAGGAAGTGCCCAAATTTCGATAGGAAGATATCCTAATTCATGAAGTTTTTTAATTTTGTCCGAATTAACACGGTCTACTCCCATAGTAGAAGAAATCACAAATTCATATTCTGCAATAACTTCTTCTAAGGGACGATTAAAGAAATTTTCATTCATGTACTCAATCAGATACTCCTCAATAAATGCTTGAATACCAAAAACTACTACCTTATCAAATTCAGGAATACTAGTTTTACGAGGTACATAGTAAGAAACTACCTTAGTAATGCTAGGGTCATATTGCTCTGCATGACATTGTTTATAAAAATCAGTCAGTAGAGCTCCACAAGGTTTAAACATATTAATAACGATTAATTATAGTCATTTGTAAACCCTCCATAACATCTAAAGCTTTGTTATGAAGTTCATTGTTATTGGAACGACAGCAGGAAGCATCTATGATGATATCTGCATCAGGGAATATTTGCTGAAAACTTACAGCACATGAAATAACACAAAGATTAGTTACTACACCAACCAAAGTAATTTCTGTAATGCAATCAGCGATGTCGAATAAATATTCTCCATCATTTATCTTGGCATCATTAAACTCATCCTGGATAAATCCAAACCTATTTAGTTTATCCATTACATAGCAGGAACGAAGATAAGGCTTAAATTCCTTAATAATCTTATGACCTTCAGTTCCACAAACGCAATGAAGAATTGGAAGATTTCTACCTTCACGAGTCATAGCATAGCTAAATCCCCTAGTATCACTATGCTCATAATGAGTATCCCGAGTAAAAAGGACAGCATCATCTGCTGTTATATACTCTTTAACTAATTTCTCTATAGGAGAAATTATTTCTTCAGCACCAGGAACCGTTAATGCACCTCTGATGAAGTCTTCTTGCATATCAACTACTACAAGTAATCGCATATATCTTTTTTATTTATAATTAAATAGCTATCCTTGCCAAAAGGAATAACACTAGAATTAGCTTGTCCAATTGTATTTATAATTACCTCCTTTTTAGACTCCCAAATAAAAATTTGTAAAAGTCTACTGGTTCTTTTCATAACCCAGGCCTTATATACTTTTCTATTAGTAACTATAAATACATCGTCAAATTGTTCTAAGTCAACTATTTTTTTAGGAAATTCTTTTGAACTATCAGTTGATGGTTCATTAAACTTTCTAAATATTCTTAAGAATCATCTCTTCATCGCTTGAACTTTTTCTTTACTAAAGATTTTCCTCCCTCTTGATCTTTAAACTTCTTAGGCCGCTTTGGCATTCTAGGTTTATCCTCCTCGCAATAATCAGGAATTTGATAATCTTTAAGGTACTTACCCATAATTAGATTATTAATAAAAAGGCTCTAGTATTTCTACTAGAGCCTATTAAGTTTACATCTTAATGAGAGACAGAATCTCTTGATTCATAGCCTCATCAAACAGATCCCGTGTAGTCTGCACCTTTCCATTTAAGAAAGATACAATCTGTGCTGAATATCCAGACATGTAATAGACATTCTTGACATCACCATAAGTTTGGAATGGAACACGATTTTGTACATTATGTCCGTAGTAATCATTTCTCAAATTCCAAAGGCAAATGACAAAATTGTCAACATACTCTTTAGAAAATCCTGCAGCTGTCAATGTATCATGAACTCTTTCAACTGAAGTCTTATTCAGACTTGAAGCATTAAACTCACAATCACTGATACAAAGAATTCCTTTAGGAAATTCCTCTTCTGGAACACCTTCAAGTTTCAACTGAGTAAAGAGGTTAATAACACTCTCAAAGTTTGTACTTCCATAGTACCCTGAATGGTCGTTAAACCATTTTTCCAGAGGAGTTTCTCCTTTCCACTCATGCATCATAGCTTTCGAGTTGAACTCAATCCATGCATTTTGAAACCTTCCTCTCAAGAAGTAAGAGAAATACAGAGCAATTGCCTTACCTACATTGTAGCAAGACATGGAAGTTCCAGTTGCTTCTGCACCCATTGAACCAGAAGTATCACGTACTACAATTAGATCTGTAGTATTACCCTCTTCCTTACACTTATTAACAAGAGTCATAAACTGCTTATTAATAGTATCTTTGATATGCTGCTCTATATTATAAGGAGCAGTGTTACGAATAGGTTTAAAGAGCTCATGTACAAAACCTGTGTACTTCACCTTCTTTGTCTCTGGAGCTCCTATCCATTCCTGATACTTCTCTTTGAGATTATGATTCTCTAAGAACTTGGAGTGTACAAGAAGGTTTAAGGCACGACCATGAATCTTATCAAAGTCAATCTCTGTATATCGTTGCTTTGAAATAAGCTGTTGCCAGCTATGTGCTGTCCCTGCGGCTTTCATCTTTGCATAAGAACGATATACCTGATACTTTTCAGCATCTGTCTTTGCTCCTGACGCACCGTAAAGTTCTGAACACAGCCATTTTGCAATCATACAATTTGCTTGTGCCTCTACTGTAGTACACTTGGAACGTGCCTTGATCTGAGGAAGATACTTACGAAGAAGATTCGTTTGGGAATCAGAACTAAGGCCAGCAGTAATCAGATCTGCAAAACGGCGCCAATCCAGAACTCGGTGTTCCCAGCCGTTATAAACTAAGTCATAACGAAGCATAACGAAGAGATCTTTCCAAGAACCCACTAAGGGAATCAACCAAGCATTCTTCCAGAACACTTCTTTATCTTTGATATGCAGCCAGATGAGACGCATAATACCTTCATGACGAAGTTCGGAACCCTTCTGTGCTTCTTTGGTACCATACTCTTTATCATTAATCTTACGACAAATCATTCGCAAGAAAAAGATAAATTTAACAGTATCTTCTTTATTTTCTGCCCAGAGAATTTCACAGTCTTTTGCAATTTCTGCAAATGGACGAATTTCTCTGTACTTAGATGTACTACCAAACTGGTCAACGAAGGGATCCCCTGTACTGGAATAGGCTTTACCACCGTTACCTGTAGTGGTTTCTGCTGCAGTTTTTAATCCTGCCTGAATAAAGGCTGATTTAGATGCCGATTTACTACTATCAACAGCAAATAATGTTTTCTTTTTTGCTTCAAACATCTTGTTAAAAATTTAAAAATAAAGCGAGTATTGAACAAAGTCAATACCCGCAAATTAAATTAGTCCCGCCGTGAGGATTCAAACCTCACTACCCCAGAGTCCACTACACCAATTTGTTAACGGGGGTTTGATTTACAGTCAAATGGTGTTACGTCGGGATTTTATAGCTCTACTTTATATTTATCATATTTAATAATTAATTTAAAAGAAAGGCTACGTTATCATCCAAAAATATGCATTAAGAAAATAATTGCTGTATGTAGCCTATTAGTGGGACTGGAACGAATCGAACGTTCACCTCTGGATTTTCAGTCCAACGAGCGCACCATGCACACCGCAGTCCCAATAAAAAATTCCAGTATTTCTACTGGAATTAAGTTCATAGCAGGGCTCTTCAGCCCCGAAGACTTTTTCTTTAACGTCTGATTTATAAGCCCTTAACAGATTACAGTACTCTTTCTATATAGAACTCTAGTTTATAGAAGATTGTGGACACATGTGGGATTCGAACCCCTCTATTTCCTTGCAAAGGAAATGTGCTCGCCTTTACACTACATGGCCCAATAAAATTATAATTTAGAAATTATTTGATCGTATTCTTCTTTAGTCATTTTTAATCGTAATCCTACAGTAACTTTTTTAGGAGGTTCTGTTAACAATATCATACTTTCAATTCCAGTTATCTCATATGGATGATTTTCAATTTCTATAGATTCTCCAACTTTGTATTCTTTATTACGATCAGGGACTTTTACTACTGCTCCTCTACCAGTTATTCAAAATACTTCCATATTAAAAATTAACCTTAAACACACGAATCTTGTTACATACTTTACAACGCTGAATATACATATATTTAGTATAAATAGGACGCGTTGAAGTAGAACTTGAATAAACATCTACTTTTCTAAGTTCAATTGTCTCCCAATTATGAACATGAAACTTAGCTTTTAACCATTCTTTTATAATCTCTAACATATTCTTAAATATTTAGAGGCTTCTGACGGTTACGATCCGTCCTCTTGGGGTTACAAAGCCCATATTCTACCAAATGAACTAAGAAGCCATTCTTTTATTTTGTAACAGTGTAGCCATGATATTCAAGCACCTTTTTACATAGTTCTAAATATTCTTCTAAAGTTAAATTAGATTTAGATTTATTAGCTATAGGAATTGCAACCCCTAAATTAGATAATTCGTTAGTGCCTCCTCTTGATATAGGAATTATATGATCTAAATCGTAACTATCTGTTTCCATGTTAATAGGTGTTCCTGTAAGATAGCATTTAACATTAGGTGCTTTTAAATATTCTCATGCTTCTTTATAAGTGTACTTTTTACTTGTCATATTTCCTCTATTTCTAAAATGGCTAATACAGTTTCTAAATCTTTTATTACTATTCGTACAAAATGAAATTTTATTATTTGATCTCTTTCTATTACAAAAATTACTATAAGTTTTACCGAACTTAAATAATCCTAAATTAGACCTTTTTCTATCACTACATTTAATTTTATTTTTATATTTAGTTGTAGTATTACATCAGTATGCCACAGTTCCTTTACTACATCCTAGAGTTTTACATATTTGAGAATATGTAAAACCTTTATTTCTAAGTTCTATTATTTTGTCTTTCATAAATTTAAAAAAATTCAAGCATTATCGTAGCTTGTAAACGTCTGATTTTTATTGCCACAGAAACTCTATACAAATGATCAATTTATATGTTAAGAGTTATTACGCCGCTAAAATTGCTGAGTGAAACTAACTTGTTTCTTTATTGTCTATCAGCATCGACTTTACCCTAACATTTAGGGAGTGCTCATTACCTTGTACTTCGGTAGTTTGTTCGAATAGGCTTTGAGCTAACCTATAAACTATTTATTTTTAGAGTATCTATATCGTCTAGTACTATTTTTATTTCTTGATCCAAAATGCTCAGTCATTGCATGATGATTTGGGCACAAAACCTGGAGATTTTCTTCTTTATTATTAGTTGCATCTCCATCAATATGATGTATCTGAAGAATGGATAAATTAGTATAAGGATTAATGAAATTAATTCACATCCTGGAATTTCACAGGTATAATTAGCCTTCTCTAATAAATATCGTCGAATATGTGCAGATAATCCATCTTCACCTGCCATTCCTAATTCTTTACCTTCTTTTCAGCGTTTAATAAATTCCTTGTAGGTATATTCAGCTTGGCATTTGTGATTACAATATTGATTTCTTGCAGGTACTAGATTTCCACAATTTACACAGATAGAAGTAGCACCACGAACATACTTACCACTTGACTTAGCGCCTCTTTTTAAATTTATATATGTAGCACTGCATGAATGGGAACAAAAGTCATTGGCTCTCTTACTTCATGAAATTACACTTCCACATTGTTTACATAACTTAGGATTCTTTTCATAACTATCTTTTGTAAGTATGTTAGTAATAGGAATCTCCACTTTGTTTTTAACTGCTCATTCTTTTAATTTATTTCTATTAGAAGTATTATCATGAATTTCTAACTTTTTACAAATTTCAAATAAACTTTTACTGTTATTTCACACAGTTCTGATTATATCATCTGAAAGTTCTTTAAAACGTTTCATTAATTTAGTTTATTAATAATTATTAGTTATAATTGAGAGGTATAAGAGATTCAAACTCTCCCCTTGTGATTGGAAGTCACACATGCTATCACTAACACCAATACCTCAATTAAAAAGATCTCTATAAAACTCCGTAGATTAAAAGTCTATTGCTAAATAAAGGTTGCTGTAAGAGACCTTGTAAAAACACAACTATGAAATTTTCGCTTTGAATCATTTCTGATCTCTGGACTAATACTGATAGATTAGAGTGCCTTCATATCAGAGCCTGCAATGTCCATACCGCACTCTCGGTTTTACATTTCACTACAAATCCTAGTTGTGTTACTTCTGCTCTACTATCCAAGCATTCAATCCTCTGGAAGAAGGCCTTTCATTATCAAGTAAATTCTTCAGATCTATCTTACCAATATCTGAGAATTTAATATTGTAGTAGCATCCAGTAACAGGCATTATACTTGCTGTAATACTTGGATCAACATGAGCAACAATACAAGTTGTATCATGTGCAAATGCAAAGCCTATTTCCCATGCAGTACCACTGTCAGAGTAATGACCATGATAAATTGCAAGTATACAATCTGCATTTCTGATTTGCTCTACATCATATTCAAATACTTTACGTGCCCATTCCTCATTAGTTAGCTTCTCACCATTTTCAATGAAATGCTCCATAGGAACTATAACTTCATATCCCTGATTACGTAAAATATTTGCTGCAATTTCTATGTAATTTCTTTCTTTTTCATTAAAGAAAGGGCCTGCAAGATAAATCTTTATCATTTTTGTTAAAATTTTAAGCGGGAGCACCAGGATTCAAACCTGGAATCTATCGGTTAACAGCCGATTGCGTTAATCATTGCGCCATACTCCCAAAAATGGGCTAGGTTACTCTAATTTACATCCTACCATTAGACGACTATAGTACTTCTCAGCCCTGAAGTTTCCTATAACTGGGACTCGAACCCAGATCGCTGTTCAACAAAATACAATTCAGTAGAAGAAGCTTGCTGAAGTAACCTTGTGTTACAAAGATAATAACTTTATTTTAACTAATCAAAAACTTTTTCTATTCTTTCTTTAGAAATTTTATAATCCCATGTAAATCAGATGCCCTTCTTTTGTCCTGATTTAGTTGGTGTATCTCGTAAATATAAGTTAGATTTTCCTTCTACTTCTTCAAATTTAAATAAGAAAATATCAGACATATTACAACAAATTAGAACATCGTAATCACCTTTCTGATATACATATTCTGTCTTTGAATATCAATTATTAGAAGTTAATCCAAATCTATAAGCTCCTGTGGGAGTTTTTCCCATTGTTGTTTTGACCTGGCATTTATAAAATTTGTTATTATATCAAATAACTAAGTCAAATGGAAGATTATCTGTCATTGGAAGCATAATATCCATGCCAAATTGAGAAAGTATACCAATAGTAATTCTTTCTCCTATCTCCCCTAAATGTTTTACATTCTTTATATCCATTGTGACCCCACAGGGACTCGAACCCTGATATCTGCATTAAAAGTGCAGGATAATAACCAGTTATATTATAAGGTCTCCTAAAACTAGGTAACAATAAGGACTTGAACCTTTTCGCTAAATTAAAAGAGAAATTTTGCTTAAACCATTTACTTTGCTGTATGTTACCTATTCATTGTAAAACTGTAAAGAATTTGTGGCCATGGAAGGACTCGAACCTCCACACACTTATGAACCTAGAATATATAAGCAGCTTTACCACTTTGCTTACAGGGCCATAAAATGGAGAAGCAAGCATGGCCCGCTTACTTCCCCTTCATTGATGAATTACAGTATTCTTAAATATTGTACGATAATGTGCATCTAACTCACTTTAACTTATTGTATTCATACGAGTTAACCATTTCTCCAATTCGCCATATAGTGATTTAATTAGCGGCGAATGGGGGACTCGAACCCCCAGTCTTATGATTTTTTATTAGTGAATTAGCACATCCTTATTAACTTGAGACTAAAGCTTTTGACGCGACACTAAATCTTATGTAGCTCCTTGTAATTTATCTAGGATATTACAGCTCTTTGCTACTTAGTCTAAGTCTGAAGCTAAGTCTATCGTCAAATATTTTATTTGTTTTATTACCTACCTTGGAGATAGTTCAGCAGCCATTCTGAATCCAGATTGGATTTTACTGCTTCTACCTCATTTGCTACTTTCAGTGCAGCAATAGTTGCTGACAGAAGAGTACTTCTACGCTGAAGAGCTAATGCTCGCTGACGAGGGGTCCACTCACCAGAGAAACGCTGCATGGTGTAATCACCAAGCTCCATCACAGTATCTTTTACTGCAATTTGGGGCTGATAGTGAGTTGCACTGCCGAGCTTCTGAACATTCGGATCTTCCAAAATGTACTGAGTCTTAGTGATAGACTTTTTAGTACCTTTCAGAAGGGGAGACTGCATAATTGCTCGACCTGCATACATTTCTTCAGTACATGGTTCCCAGATCTCAGAATCTTTACGAACGGGAATGTTCTGGAACATCTCCTGAAGCTGAGGATTTTCCAGAAATGACTTGAGTTTAAGAAGCTCCAGACTGCTCAGATTAGCAATTACATTGCCATCTACAACCAGATCTGCACGAGCAGTTCCCGATGCATTAGTTGCTTCACAATTGAACATCTCACTGATATAGCTTTTTACCATATTAGTGAAATAGTCGAATTTCTCATCTACGGTTGTTACAACCGCAATGAGTTTACGTTCACTGGGAAGATCTACAGTGTCAGGACGAGGTTCGTAGGTATTTTTAACACCTCGAAAGTTGTCTGACTCCTTCTTAAAGAAGGTTGTATAATCTCGAAGGAGAGCTTTAAACTGGGAAGCACCCTGCTCCAGTTTTGCGAGTAATACATTTAATTTCATATTAAATTAATTTTAAGTTCTTTAACATATTTTCGAATTTCTGGATCTTTCCAAATTTCATAAATCGTACTGTCAGGTAACGTTTGAAATTCACAAGAGCCATACTTAACTTTAATTTTTTTCTTTTTGCACTTTTCTAAATTTATTAAAATAGCTCGAATTACTTTGATAGACGTATCATTTGGTTCTTTCTTCGGAATTAATTGTCTTTCCTGAATATTTATTTTCTGCTTTAAATTACTAATCTGAAGTTTTAACTCTTCATTCTCCTTAACAAGACTTTTTTGATATGTAGAATCTCCAACCAAAAATAAAGAAGCATGTAATACAATACCTCTGATTAAAGTTTTACACTCCTCATAAGAAATAAGACTTACTTTATTAGTTGATGGAACATAAAGTATATAATTATTTCTGTCAATAATTATTGATATATTCCCAGAAGAATTTTTCCCAATATGATTAGATACTCTAACGATTAAATCCCCAATAGTATAATACCTAGATTCCTTTGTCTCAGAGGTTTCAATTTTGTATGCAAACCTTCTTAAATACTTATCTATCTTATTCATATATTTTTAAATATTGTCTGGATAGCAAGATTCGAACTTGCGCCCGCCATTACAGCTTGCTCTGGTTCCCAAAACCAGCGAGGTTGACCTGACTCCTCCATACCCAGATATAAAGTCTCTATATTTTTAACTATGCTCTACCAACTGAGCTATTAATAGAACTTTTCTATTAAACAGGAATTGAACCTGTGACCGTAGTGCCCCATGCTATAAATTTTGCTGAAGAGACTTTGTAATAAATAATAAAACTATGCACACCCTTAAAGACTTGAACTCTAAACTATGGTTTTGGAGACCATCGTGTTACCAATTACACCAAAGGTGCTTATTATAATAAAGATTATTTACTTTTCTATTCCTTGTTCTTTTGCCGAGATTAAAATTTCTTCTATATTCATATGCGGTGGGGGTGGGATTCCAACCCACGCGGCGTTTGACCGCCCTAATGGTTTTCAAGACCATCCTCTTAACGCACTTGAGTACCCCACCTATCATTCCTATTATTTAGATATATCTTGAGAGCCTTTCACATTTATAAAGGATCAGCACCTATCATTTAGTCTAAATCTTCAGGAATTAATTTATGTTTCATTTTATAGTCAAGTTCCTGATATGCTAGGTTAACAAAATCAAGTACTCTTAAAATGATTTTTAAATGTAGTGTATATTTGTATTCTTCTTCATTAAGAAAGAATAACATTTTATATGTATCTTCCTCAATTTTAATTTTGTCCTCAATTACTTTGATTGGAGCTTTATTTAAAAAGGAATCAGAAAAATTTAATTTCTTTAGTAATCCTTCATAATACTTTTTCTTCTCTTTAATTTCAGAAAGTGTTGTTTGTATTTCTTGTAAAGCTTCATCTAAAGTAATGGGAACTTGTACAGTATATGTAGTACCTCCAACTATGAAAGATTTACTGGATAACCATTTAACATCCATAAACTATAATTTTTGCGGTTCTAATGGGAGTCGAACCCACTCCGTACCGAGAGACAGTCGGACATCTTAACCGTTTGACCTTAGAACCGAAAAAGGTATCTTTACATCGTTTAATGATTAAAAGTCATTTGATTGTAAAAGGTTTGCTGTTTGATACCTTATAAAAATAACAGATGTAGCGAGGATGAGATTCGAACTCATGTAGATCGGCTTATGAGACCGAGCTGGGACCATCTCCAGTCTACCTCGCAATGTATTGAGACGCCTGTAGGGCTCGAACCCACACAAAACTGCTTTGCAGGCAGCTCCTTTAACCAATTCAGGCAAGGCGTCCTATTTGAGAGTCCAGAAATAGTACAATGTAAATAAATGCACAATGGGGCAAAAGATATAAAAAGTATCTTTCTTTTCCCATTGAACAATAGTATTTACCAATCCGAACTTAGTTGCAAAGAAAAACATAATTCCTGAAACTACCAAAAGATAGATGATAAAAATTACTAAAATAATATACCAAATCATAACTGTTGTTTTAATTATTGTTGGGGCACCAAGATTCGAACTTGGATTCTGAGAACCAAAATCTCATGTGCTGCCATTACACCATGCCCCAATGTTTGTAGGAATATCTGGATTCGAACCAGAAACCCCCTCCGTATCAGGGAGGTGCGCTAACCAATTGCGCCATACTCCTATCAATGGTAGGTGACGTTCATATTTACCCAAATGCAATAATTTAAAAAGATTGCTGTATGTCACCTTATGTCTTACTTACTTATAAACATTATATGGAACATGCAATAAAATAAATATACGAGCTATACAAGCTGCTATAATAGTTCCAATTTTCATATATTAAAATATTTCAATAAAAATGATACTCTTTTAGCCACTGCTGGAGGTAAGTATCTGGATAGAACTTTACAATCTGCCCCGTCATTTCCTACGGTAGTCTTCCTCACTATCACCTGCCTATCGTCACAACGCATTCGTGCATAGGCTGTTATTGTCCTAGTTGCGTAATCAAATAACTGCTGTACCGCGAGCGGGACTCGGACCCGCAAAACCCCTTCGGGTCATTGGATTTTAAGTCCAACGTGTTTACCAAATTTCACCATCGCGGCATTCATATTACATTAATCTTAAAGCTGCCTGTAAGCCTGCTTCTAAGCAATCCTCATAATGTCCACACCATACCTCATTAGACTGATGATATTCCATGATTGAGGCTCTAGGATGCAAACAAGTAATAGTCCATATATATGATAGTGTTTCATCTAAATAGACTAATACACTTACTCCATGCTCGTTTCTCAGCCACTCTTGTAACTCCGCCTGATATGGAGCTGGACAACAATATTCAGGAATAATACCTAAACCATAGTTGTCTATATCTATAATATTTCCATAAATATCATAAACAGAATCACAGTCTTCATCACACCCTTTCTCAGCAGCTAATTTAGCTGTTTCAAAACTAATTCTTCTCACGGTAGGTCCATTTATATGTTGTATCAGAATCTCTTATAGTATATACTTTCTCAAGCTTCCCCTTTTCATAAGCTTCCATGTGTATATTACACACTACATCACTCTTAACAAAGAGAACTATTGCTACAAAAATACTAAAATATATTATAGATACAAAAACTTTACTGAAAAAATCTTCACAATCATCTACCGTTAAAATATATAGAATTGTTGAACCTGTCACTATCCAAATTAAAAATCCCATGATTATTCTAATCCGTATTCATTAATAAAATCAATACATCTTCGGCATAAACCCTTTATAGTTGCAACTTTATGAGTAATGTTACCAGTTGTGGCTCCAGAAGCTAGCTCTACAACGTGCATAAGATTATTATATGCTATGTTCTCTCCATATTGCTCCTCTATCCAATTAAATTAAAAATGTATCCCTAACAGCACTCCTATGGAATTACCCAATGGACTGTTGACTTTGAGCTTCCTCATGGTAAAATCCATGGCTCCTTTTAGCCTCAAGGGCTCTGGTTTGGATACGGTAATATAGCCCCTTGTTAAATTTTCCTTGGTTTATACCAGTATTTCTTGCTGTTATTGAACTTGATTTTCATATTTTTAATTACTCTGTGATACTACAAAAATATTCAAAAAGTTGTTCTTCTGTGTAGAATGACTCAACCGCTTTCTTAATGGAGAGAAGTCCTACCCTACTAATATAAGTAGGTCCGTCATCATACATGAAGGTTACAGGCTTATAGGGACGGTCTTGGCCAGGATATATTGAAACTCTGGATGTTCCTTTCTTGACTTCCCAACATCCTCTTTTATTATTGAACTCGATTTTCATCCGCAAATTGAGGTTGTATCAATTACACCTTCAAGACTCTCATCTTCTAATCTTGAGTAATCAAAATCAGGAGATTTAAGAATCTTAGGAACACATCTTTCTTGGAAAATTTCGATAAAGGCAGGCTTATCAACGATAGACGCTTGCTTAAATTGAAGCATACATAAACCTATATTAAGGAATAGCTTCTCTGAGACTTCATATTCCTTTGTAATAAATTGAGTACATACTTATATCCTTTAGTTTATACGGTGCCTACTCAGATAGTGGATACAATTGTGACAGTACATAATGTCTGTATGAGAGCATGACAAACACGGATTGTCATACTTTACTTTCGAAAAATCTACTTTCATATGATAGTTTGGTTAAAAAATTACCCACTCCAGCATTTTCCAACTGGTAATTTGTATTGGTCTGTGTGCCTACAGGAGAAGTACCTACCAAATAGTCTTTTTCAGATTCATAGTCACAGTCGTTCTATCCAATCCAAATTAATCTACAATACTTAACATCTGTGGAATCAGATTCTCTCATGCCAGTTCTAAGCGACAATGCCTTAGAGGGGACTAATAGGAATAAGTATCTTCGAAAGTGGGTAATAAACTAAGAATAGAGCCCATATCTCCGATCAAAGAGATATGGGCAATGTTTATCGTCCTTTAAGAACTTCATAGTTTTAGTATGGGTTCCTTCTCTACATGTAGTTTTTCTACATGCTAATAGAGAAACTGTAATTTCTTCTATACCCATACATTAGCGTTTCAACAACAGGTTGCAGCCCGTGTATTAAAAACTAGTTTCCTTCTTCTTTATCTTCCGAAGCAATAGAATCTAAAAGTCTATTAATAGCTTCAAAAGACTTTTCAGGGAGCTCCTGTAATGCCTCAGAATTTTTAATTACTTCTGTTGCAACTGTAACTCCAAAAATTTGGTAACAGATAGATCTTGAAGGAACCAAGATAGCAAACACTACGGAAATTATCCCAATGATGCCAGTATATTTCCGCCATTTCTTGGCTGTCCTCAATTCACATTCATCATCATAATATGCAACAGAAGTAATAAGAAAAGCAGCTAAGAATACTATGGAGAATATCAATGAGACAGTTAATATCCCTCCAGCAACAGAGCACAAGTATATCCACCAACCTAATCCTTCCATATTACTTCGATTTTATATAAACTGTTTAACGTTCTGAATTCAGTAGCTGAGATTACCTCTGTTACAAGAGAAGTATGAAAAATGGGAGTATTACCAAAGGCTACTTTATTGTAAGGATAGAGAAGAAACATTTCTCCAACTTTAGGAGGCTCTACCATATAACCTTCCTTTATATAACCCACTTCAATTCCGTTAGGATGCAATCCATCAGGAATTCTACCAGTGAGTCCTACTTTTGTGAGTTTTACACGTTTATATTCCATTGATTATTTCTGAGTATTTTTCAATAACTAGCTCCCGCTGTTTTTTAGAAAGAGCACTTCCATGCTTTCGAATGTTGTAATACGCAACTTCTAAGTCTCCCCAACAAACAATTCCTACTTCATTTAGAATTTTGTCCCTAGTTCTCTTCTGTTTCCCTTTAAAAGGAAGGAAAAGAATTATAAAATCAGTAAATTCATATATAGGAAGATCAAAGTTAGCATCCAGCTCTTCTTTATTGAGATTTTCCTGAAGAAGAGTTATCTCTTCTATCTCCTTGGGAATCTCAAAATTATCTTTTCCATATACAAGAAATTCCACAGACTCAGGAATTCCTATTTTCATTTTATATTTGTTAAGCTTCATAGTTTACTAATATTAGTAGTCTGTAAAGGATTCAAACCTCTGTCTTTACCTTGAGAAGATAATGTCCTAGATCACTAGACGAACAGACCAAATAGATACTATCAAAGAGGATACCGTTAGGCTCCCAGTTGATAGTATCTGGGAATTTTTAGCTGCGGGGATTATAAATTCTGAAACCCACATTTCTAAAGTTTAACGAGATTCTCAGCAACTAGCTCGGGTATACTTAGGTAATATCCTACCGTGCATTATATAGGAGCACCCCTAACTAAATTAAATAATTAAAATAGTGTAGTGGAAAGCAGATTCAAACTACTGTTTCCAGCTGAGAACTGGCGTCCTAAATCGCTAGACGACTCCACCATAAAAGTCGGAGAGTTTAATCTCCGACCAGAGTTTCAAAGAACCGTTTTACTTTCAATTAGGAAAGTAGGCTGCGTTATGACGTACCATACGCTGTACGCGCTGGTAAACGATTTCGCCATTTTTGTTACGCTTTACATTGCCCTCGGCATCATAGACCTTCTCCTTGAAATACATAGGAAAAGCTTTAAAATTGATTTTACTCATGTGTTTCTGACATTACTTGTTCTACTTGTTTCACATAATTTGCAAATGCTGTAGTTTGACGAATTGCATCCGTTCTCCTACCGTCAAAGTTAACATCAATGACAGCCTGAACTTTACAGGGATTAGGAGCTAAAATGTAAATTCGATTTGAGAGATATACAGCCTCCTCAATGCTATGTGTAACATTGAGGATTGTAGGATCGAATTTGGCGTTATAATAGATATCCAAAATGGTGTTCTGAATCTCTCGTTTCATAACAATATCTAATGCACCAGTGGCTTCATCTAACAAAAGAATTTTGTTATCTGCAACCAGGGCTCGCGCCATTGAAACTCGTTGAAGCTGTCCTCCCGATAACACAGGATACTGACCCCATTTAGTTTCATTACCTTCCAGACCTACAATTTTGATCATTTCCATAGCCCTCTCTGTAGCTTCTTTATCAGAAACTCCTCGAAGAATAAGCGGAAGTTTTACATTGTCAAGAACTGACATCCATGGAAATGAAGAATACTGTTGAAATACCATAGGAATTTTTCCTGTCTGTGGTTTTCCATAGACAAGAACTTCACCTGAATCTGGCTGTGTAAGCCCAGAGATGATTTTGAGCAGCTGAGATTTACCACAACCACTCTTTCCTAAGATACTGATAAACTGCCCTTCTCCTGAGAAGTCTTTTATATCCAGACTGAAATCCTTAAAGAGAGTGAACTTTCCTTTAGGAGTATCAAAAGACTGGTTAAGATTTCTTAAGTTAATTACATCCACGGCCTCATAACGAGATGTGGGAACTGGAACGGATCCAGTTAAACCATCAAAGAGCCCCATACTTATTTCATTATTTTGGATTTGATGGATGGTTTATTGTACTTTGAAGGAAAGAGTACAACATCCAATTTCTTTAGAAGGACATCTTGGAGAATTCCGATAGCAATAATCAAGAAAAGAAGTGCATAGACTTCAGCAGTTCTTGACTGTCTGCTCATTATGTTTATCAGCGCACCAATGCCACCTTCCTTGTTAAGGGTTTCTGCAATCACTATATAAGTGTAAGAAATAGCAGTTAGATTAATGACATCAGTGGAAACTCGCTGCATTACATAAGGGAAATAAACGTATCGAAATTTCTGCCAATTAGTTGCACCTAACGTTGAAATGGTTTGTAAATACACATAATCCTTATCATTAGCGGGATTCTGAAGTTCGGAAACTCGTTGAACAACAACAGGAAGAATGTAAATAATAATGCCGAAAGCCAAAAAACTAGCCTTCATATCAAATCCAATACCTATAGCAGCGATAAAAATGCCAGACACTGCAGGTATAGGGAGATAACGAAGGGCATCAAAGTACTTACCGAATAACGCTTTAGTAACGGGAAACAATCCTATAATAAGGCCCAAAGGGATTGCAATGATTAAAGCATAGAAATATCCCATAAGGTTCAGCTTTACTGTATACCAAGTATTGGTAAAGAGGGCTGAGTTAGAGATTAAATCTGGATATGCCTTGAGCACATTTATAGGATTTGGTAAAATCTGAGGACGAATGATTTCCCCTGACATGGTAACTAGATACCATAGGAGCAGCAGAACTATTGCTCCTATGATACCTGTTACCAATGCTTGTTTATGGGTGATCGTCCCACCCATTTTGAACAACTGCATACTACTCAGTTACGAGCATGAAATCAGTTGTTCGGTAGTTGATGTTGGAACCCTGCACACCATCACGGATTGCATTCTTAGGACCGTTACCAACGATGATAAATCGATTGGGATCAAAACCGTAGTCATTAATTAAATAATTAGCTACAGCCTGAGCCCGTCGAGATGAAAGAGACTCGTTGTACGCACGATTACCTGTATTATCAGTGTTACCTTCAATACGAACACGTGCGTTGTTGAACTGCTTAGCAATCGGAACAAACTCTCGATCAATAAGAGCTCGAGCATCATTGTCGAGGATGTCACCATTGACAGGGAAATTAATAGTCAACTTCTTATTAGAAATTGCCTGTTTTTCCCTGACTTCTGATGTTACAGCAGAGAACTTAACTGCGGGTTGAGGAGCCTGATTGCCTTGTACAGTACCCTCATTGGAAAGCTCCTCGATGAACGACATATCCGATACCTTACGCCAACCCAGAGGATTCTTAGTAAGTCCAAGATTAGCATAGGTCCGAGCCATCTTTGAATAGATCTCCTCAGCCTTCATTCCCATATAATCAGAAGTCATGCCAAAGAAATTCTCTTCATCACCGAGGGTTGCAAACCAGATATTACTACATCCAATTTCAGCAAACTCAGGGTCAGTACCGAACGCTTTTGCAAAAATCTTTGATGCTTCCTTTACAGTTGCAGGATCCTGATTTAACTTCGAATTTGCATACAGAATTGCAGAAATAAGTTTTTTAACATCGTTATGATTCTTATCCAGCCACTCTGCCTTTCCTACAAGACCATCTGTTACAAGGTCTTTTGCATGTTTGGTTGAAACGAGGACTCTCGAACCAGGAATAGCATCTACACAAGCCTGATCATCAGGTGCCCATGTAACACAAGCATCTACCTGACCTGCTTTGAATGTGTCAGCTGCAGCACCACCGTTATCAACTTTCACAAGTGTTACGTCATGCTGACTGATCCCATTCGTTTCAAGAATATTCAGAAGAAGAGTATGAGATGCAGTTCCTTCAGCTACTGCAATCTTTTTACCCTTAAGATCTGCAACGGTACGAATATTCTTGGTAACTACCATTGCATCTGCCCCCTGAGAACGGTTAAGCATCATTACATACTTAGCACTGTTCATTGCGGAACCTTCACCCATCTCTACGGCCAATACATCCGTAGTACAATAAATAAGGTCGATATCCCCATTCAGGAAAGCGTTACGTCCAGCAACAAAATCATCCTGGATAATGATATTGGCACGAATGCCATACTCCTTAGTCAGGATAGACTCGTCATTGGGACGAAGACCACCATTAATCCACACGATGGGAGCGAACCCCGCATACGTGTTAACTCCGATGTTGATGGTCGGTTTTCCTCCGAAGATGTCGCCGAGACCCGAAGTAGAGGATGACCCCGACGACGAAGAGGAAGGGACGACGGCTTTGATTACGAAAAATGCTGCAATTACAGCGACCATGATCAGGACTACTTTGAATCCTGGCTTAAGTTGTGCCATTTTCTTGTATTTTCTTTAAAATTTCTTCTAACTTACTTAATCGTTGTAGAACTTCATCATTATTATCTGAAGTTACCTCATCAATAAACATAGATGATACAAATCCCATTCCGAATATGCCAAAAACAAGAACTATACCTGATAAGAAAAACTTAGATAAATATCCCATTACATAGGAACTACGCTCAGAAATAGCATTTGGAATATCATACCAACCCTCAATAGAAAACAATCGGAAAACTGAATAAATACTTTCAAGGGGATTTCCAAAATATTCTGGAACTATATTTCCATATAAAGAAGACAGAATAATTGATAATAGAAAAATCAAAATAGATAATCCTACTAAGATTCCAATGCAACTTCGAATTACTAACCTAAAATTGATGAGTAACTTTTTGTAATTAGGAATCAATTCAAACAATCGAAGACTCTTAAATATTCGAGTCAATCGCATTACTTGAATCCAATCTAAACTGAATAACCCAAATAATGGGATTGATGAAACTACAACAATTAATAAATCAAAAACACATTCTTTATCCTTAAAGAATGATTTACCAAGACATCTAATCTTGACAATCATCTCTATTATAAAGAATATAGTAAACGCCACATCTAGTGGTAGAAGGATATGTTGGAATCGACGAAAGGACAACAGAAATATCACTACAGTATTTAGAAGAATACATATAGCAATATTTCTATTATTCAGAAAGAATTTACTCACCCCAGAAATCGTCGAGGGACTTGGGAGCGGCTTCGTTACCATTTACGGGGACTTTGAGAATTTCTTGGAACTGAACATACTCCCCTACTTTCGGTGCAGCGATAGCCTTACGACCATCAGAGAACTTATTAAAGAGACTGTCAATTCCTGACTTGTTGTATCGTTCCAACAATTCTTCTGCCCTCATATTGGCAACACCATTCTTTGCGTCCAGGTCAGCCAGCATACCCGTAGTAGAGTCAATGACATGTTCCATCTCTCCGATTTTATCCGAGATATCCTTTGCCATGAAATCCATAGCATCAGTGAACATTGCCAATTCGTCAGGGTCTCCCTTAACGATAGACATTACAGATTTGAAAGCTTTGTGCTGGGCACGAATGCGCTCGAATGTTTTCTTACGAATATTTACTTCGTTAGTAACATCCTGAATCGTCAGATTAGCATACTCTTCAAGCTTTTTAAGCTTATCAAACCACATTTCTGAGTTCTTAAGAGCAAGTAACTGATCATCTAACGATTCTTTAAGACGAAGTGCTTGGCGCTTTTGAATTGTTGCCATTGCAATGTTTCCATTACGCTCAGACACTTGTGCTTCATCCATGCAATTACGCATTTCCCTTGTATCGTTCTGAATATCGTTCTTAGAACGAATAATACAACCTCTAAGATCTCCCATTACCTTTTTAATGTCAGCTGACTTTTTCTGCATATCACGGATACGTTGTTCCACGATAGCAATAGGATCGATTTCGATAACCAATCCAGTCAGCTTTCTCATTAACATAAAGTAAGTGGCAGAGCAGATTTTCCTGAACTTGGGATCACACAGGAGATAGATGATTCCTGCAATTAATCCCAGGAGCAGCCCAAAGTACAGTGTATTAGATGCCAGAGTAATCAGGAAAGGAAGAGCTTTATAAAAAAGCATCAACCCTCCTGCACCTAACAAACCCAAAACTACCATACCAGTTTTGCCTCCTGGTTTTTCCCAGTTAGAGAGACTTGAACCTTCAGGCAGCATCATACTTACAGAATTTGTGTCAGTCGGACCTTGTCCTCGTTCAGGCGATTCGTAACCTTGTCGATGGTCGCATTCGTTCGAGCTTCAAATGCGGTCGTCTCTGCCGTATTCTTCTGAATTTCGGAATTGAGATCAATCGACTTGTCCGTGAGAGTTTTCAGTTCCTCACGAAGCTGCTCGATACGAAGATTCGTTGCCTTCAGCTCTTCTGCCTTGTCCTCGACAGTTTCCTTACGAAGCTTTTCCATGCGAAGCTTTGCTTTCCCTCGTTCAGCTTCAATTACACCCAGATAGGTGTCAATCGATGCTAGAACGACATCCTTCGTCATCCGAGGATCCATGCCCTGAATGGAACCAAAAGCAGCTTTGAGACGTGTAGTCTCATCAGGGATATACTGCTTCATCTGTTCCGCAGACTGGAGAAGTTCCAGATAGTCAGGACCAGGAAGATTTGCTTCGTTGATCTTGCGTTCCAGGAGTTCCACCAGTTTGGTATCTACATCTCCTGATGCCATAATCGTAGGAGCAGGCACAGAAGTTACGACAGGACTGGGAACAGCAGACGCTTCCTGTGAAGTACAAGGTTTAATTGTCTCAGACTCTTTATTGGAGTCCTCAACGAACATCCAACCAAAAAAACGATTTTTTGCCATTGTTTATTTTTTTATTTTGATGATTTTCGAGTCGAGGAATAGATTCTTCGAGAATAAAATTAACTACCTCAATGTTCTCAGGGTCCAGAACTGCAGAATACGTATACATAGAATCCTGATCAACCAGAATAACACTATATACGAAACATCCATCAGGCATTTCCCGAATAGGTGTTGCACTTATAGTTCTCACTGTAGTTGGAGAGAGGTATTGAGAATGCTCCTCAACAAAAGTTGAAATTGTTGTTAAGGGTTGTTCTCGTTCATGCTTGATGTCAGTATAGCACCAGAGCATCACTGAGCATATCAGAGAGACTACTGATAGTATTCCCAACGGGAAGGCTCGATCATCTTCATCTTCCCTGATTGCAAAAGCAAGAAGGACGACACCTATAATTCCTAAAATTAAAGTTATTATGTACATATTATTCTATGTTAAGAAGTTCTTCATCCTCTATGGCTTCGATACAAAGGTCATTCACGAATTCATCAGGATCTGTACAACCTATATCAGGTACATTTTGTGTCACTTTTTCCATTATACAAATTTTAAAAGTCTTGGAGAGCTAAGAGGATTTGAACCTCTATCTCTACTCCTCAGAGTAGTGCACTTACCTATAAATACTATAGCTCTCTACAGCTTTACGCTGCGGTTTCTTCCTCTTTCTTCTTGGGCTTGATTATTAATTCTATAAAGTCTCTAGGAATAATAGTAATTTTTACTTTCTCTGTTGGAAGAGTTGTTCCTACTAAACAAACCCAAAAACATTTATTTTTATCAGGAATATTCCAATCATAATTTTCAAATTAAAAAATATCTGCATTGTCAACGCTTGCCAGGCTACAGATATAGATAAATTAATCGGCCACATAAATATTAAAATCTTTACACTCTCTGGACAAACAAAGAAAGTATGAGCTTTCAAGTAAAGATCTCTTGCTGTGTCGACGAAGTAGACATTCTTCGGACCTTGGCGCAAGTCGTCATGCATTCTTCCTCGAACTCCGTAAGAGGACTCGCTCAGCAGGCAGAGCTACACTTTGTAAAGTGACTAAATTTACAAAGCTTGTAGAGTTGGTTAAATAGGTTTAAGGATTGGTAAATCCGAACTCTACAACCCGTAGGTTACTTCTTACGACAAGAACCTACAATCAAAGAAAACGATTCACCTTAAATCAACCAAACACTTATTCATCTACGTCACCACAGCAGAAGTAAAATACAGGCTTATTTATAAGGATTGCCTTTAATTCCCTCTCTAAATCAAGGTTTAATCCAGTTGATTCAAGTTATGTAAAAAGAAAACAACAGCAGACAGTGCATATTTCGTTGTGGCGAGGCTGAGATAGTGACCATCACCGACCTGCGTTCATAATAGAATTCCTTAAAGGAATTTCTATTTAATCACACGCTCGAAAATCGTAGCAGGCATAAAGTAAAAACTTTATTGACTTATAGAGGTCTTATCGTAGTAAGTCCTCGTACGCTCTCTCCCATTCTTTACGGGATTCAGTGAGCGGCATTTTGAAGAGACTCAGTCGTTTGACATACGTCTGGATATTGGGGATTTTATCCCATACGCAGTAGAATGCCACCACGACATCCCGACGGAAAACGACCTTGGTATTGAGTTTCACTGAGATAAGACACAGAGCAGCAGCCTTTTTGGAAGCTTCCATGTACTCTTCGTCAGAGATTTTTAGAGCTCCTTCTTTGAACTCTTTCGTAGAGTACTTACCCTTGATAAGCTGGATTGCAGCTTTGATTTCGAATTCAGGGTAAGCTTTCAAAAAGTCACGAAGCTGCTCATACCCATGAATACCTTTCTTCAGATGCGCTCTCATGTAGTCTTCAATCACCCAATTGGCATGTCCCGAATTAAACTTGATTGCCGACAGCAGAGCTGATTCGTCTACATTAACAACCATCATAGGAAGAGCTGCTTTGCTGTCAGGGTATTTTTCCTTCAGCATACGAAATGCTGCGATACGATGCTGACCATCCAGTACCTCTCCTTCGGGAGTGACAAACACGGGAGGAATCCACTCTCCGTTAAGGAAGGCTTTGAAAATGTTCTTGACATGAGCTATTCTGAGATTACGATTCCCAGGAATGAACGAAAGCTGTTTTACGTTTTTTACGAGATAACACTTCTCAAAAGGAGTGCGATTCGAGAACAGATTTTTTGTCATAAGTACAATTTGTGATATTGTTAAACGTTTGTAGTGGTAACCACCAATAATTTTAATTTTTGTAACTAGTTCCCTTAAAGAGACTTGCACAAAGTATAGCAACTTCCGAAAGTTTTATTATCCATTTCTTTGAATTGATATGATTTCAATGCACCCAAATGAGAGTAACTTCATAGTATTTCTTGCGTCAGATTCATCTTTGGCAAGAACAGGAAGAGAACTTTGAATCGGAATCCCTTCTTCATTGTAGAAGAGATACGTTATGAGGAAAGATTTCATTTATTTAATTTTGAGCTGTACTCGGTATGGGATTTGAACCCATGATTTCAGGAATGAAAATCCTGCGTCCTAGGCCAACTAGACGAACCGAGCGACGTTGTTGCTTGAAATACTTAGTTTATTCTTCTGTTTCTTGGATTGCAACCAAACCCTCAGATCTTGCAAGATGTGGCAATTTCGAAGAGAGTAATAAAACTATGAACAACGCGGCAATCACTACCACATAAGAGCCTATGGGACCGATCAAAGTCCCATAGACTAAGTTTAAGTCGGGTTAAGGCTTGATAGCACAATGGAACAGAGCGTGTAAAACTTTCTCTGAAGTACATTATTGACTAGATAACATACTTGAATATGACACTGTCTCAAAGGAACTGGCCATATCCTCCGTCCCACCTTTAAATGTTATAATTAGGTGGGTTAATATTAACATAATAATAATAAGAAATTTAAAATTTTTATAACTCTAAATTTCTTCTATCTACCCTCTGGTCATAAAGACCAGAGACGCTCTAAGCTTAAAGATCTGTTTAGACTCGCTTAGACGAGTTCCCGTTACTCTATATAACGGGACAGGTTGATGCCTGCCTTGCGAAGTCCCTGGGCCAGAACCTCCAGATCGGGATCTGCTAGATAGGCATCCTTGGCCGCAGCCACGTCGACGAGACACTGCTGAGCTCGTTTCTCTTCTGCACGGATCTTGCGAAGGTTGTCCACAAGGTCCCAGATAATGCAGTCGATGGCGTCGAGGGTATTGATGATGATCTGTTCCTGCTGCTTCTTCTTCTCTTTGTTGTAACGCTGGATTGCGCTCTTGACGGCGTCGGAGGTCGGAGTGTGCTCTGCAAGGATTTCTTCGATGGTCTGCTTTTTGATTTCTTTCTTTGCCATGATCTTTTTAGTTTTTTGTGATGTCAATGTTTGTTTCTTTTTTGATATAGTTGGTGAGAACGTGTACAGGGATATTTGTAAACTGAAGAGATCTCTCAACGTTCTCTAATGTTTGAATAAGCTTTGATACTCTTTCTTTGAGCTCTTCTCTAGTCATATCTACCAGCCTGTTTCGACTCTGATGCCATACTTATCGAAGAAAGCTTGAGCCTGTGTTACAGAGATTTCAATTGCAGGAAAGGCATCTTCCTGCATGAAGAATCCACGCGGAGTTCGGAAAAGCACATCTTTCGTGTTCTTTTCGGTTTTCACGATGTATGTGCGATAACCAGGTTTCTTTGCTCTGAGAGCTTTGAAATCCTTGGAGCGCATAGTTTTCTTGGAAATTGCTTTGTATTCCATGGTGTACAATTTTAGATATTGTTAAACTTAAAAGATTCAAAAACTACTTACGCATTTTCATTTACGAAATTCCAGACTTAGGAAGAATTCCCAATTCTGCGAGTTCTGCTTCTTTGTTTTTCTGTTCCTCTTCTTTCTTCTTTTTAGAAAAACTTTCGCAGAAATCCGTAAGTGCTTTGGCGTGGATAGGAATGATGTCATCTTTGGTAAAAGTCTCTTTACCAGACTCATCCAAAGCTTTGTGGAAATGGCTTCCTAATCCAAGTCCAATCATCATAATAATCATTTCTGTAGACATGGCTATTTGAATATTTGTAATTTGTATTGTTGAGTAGAAACATGAAAAGGCTTTCTAGAGTTTCTATTCTCATTAATTGGAATATTTTCTATGGCAAGATCTCCAGAGAGGTCTTTTATAGAGAGATGACGATTTCCAATAAAGAGTTGAAATTCAGAAAGGTTGAAAGTTGTAGCTTCTTTAGTATTTGGATTGAGAATAAGTACCATGTGGGAGAATATTAAGGATGAATTTTGAGATTAAGAAAAAGAGAAAGTTTCTGGAGAGGAAGGAAGGATTTGCCTGTCCCCTCTAGCACCTTTCATCTTTTTCACACCCTCAAAATATCTCATTAACATATCCATATTCCAATTTATAGTAGAATTCTCTTTAAGTGGATACTTTTTATCATCACTAGGAAGTACTGATTGTGTTATATTTGTTGCAGAATACTCTGACATATTTTCAAGTTTGAGGTCGAAAATCCAAATTGGACATCTCGGCGACCTACCGCAAGGTGGTCGCTATTATATAGTTACGCGAGTTTAGTTGGTTATATAGTTAGTGTATAAAATTTGATCCCTATACCGAAAAATTTGACCCCAAAAATTGACCCTCAGACCGAAAGATTTGACCCTCAGACAGAAAATTTTTAGAGAAAATTTTTAATTTTAGAGAAAATTTCTCTATCTTTGTTGCAAGAAAAATACAAATAATATGGACTATACAAATAAACAACACGTACAAGTTCCACATCCATCGAAATGGAACTTAAAAGCACTTGACTGATATATTTATGCACATATCAGAAAGTATATGAATAAAGAAACTTTCAAATGTTGGCCGTCTATGGATACTATTAAAGCAGATTCAGGATGTTCACTCCCAACTATTAGAAAGGCCATTGCTAATTTAGAAAGAGAGAGTGCAATTAAAGTTACAAGGAGAAAAAAATATTCTAATGTTTATGAGTTCACTAAGCTTACAGAAGATTTTGAAAGGATAACTCTAAAATTCTTATCCAAAACTGAATGAACCCCTGAAACAAAAGGATATATTATGGGTTACTTAGCTCAAGCTTATAAAGATCCTGTAACAGAATATGCTTATGTTGCTAAATCACAAGAAGAACTTGCGACATCAATGAACACTTCTGTAAGTACAATTAAACGAAGAACTAGAGAAATGAAAGAACTAGATATTATAACTGAACTCACATCTTATGAAAGAGATGAAGCTGGATATAACAAACCTGTTTTGGCCATAGACATGGCTAAAGTTTGCCAAGCTGTTCTTTATGTAAATGAGAAAGTAGAAAAGAATACTGAAGACATTGAGCAATTAAAGAAACAACTTCAATGAGCTATGAAAGAAATTAATAAACTCAAAGAAGAAAAAACTACAACGGTTGAATTTAAAATTGAAGAGTAAGGAAGATTAATTCTCCCTTACTCTTCAATTTTTATACTTCTTTGAAGATTACATACCCACGACTCTTCAATTCCTGAATAAGCCGAGAATCTTCAAAATCGGTAAAATTCATAGTAGTAAGTTTAGTTCTACCTACTCTGATAGCCAAACTTTCATTCGGTTGCACAGAGCTGATCCACTTATACTTGGCGTTTCTTTTACCTTTATCGGAAATCTTTAAAATTCCAAATGCCTCAAGCTTACGAACCACAGAAGCAATTGTGGCAGAACATACTCCACAATGCTCAGCTAACTCTTTATATGGCATCGGGTTTTCTTTTAAACCCTCCGTATAAATCCATTTAAGGATTCTCAGATTTTTATTCATTACTTAACTATTTTAATTGCTACTGTTGTTTCTTTATGAATGGCTACATCATTCTCTCGAATCTCCTGTAAACTTTTTACAGAAAATTCAAGAGCTTGATATTTATCTTGAGATACTCCCATATCTGCCAATGCAGCTTTCATAGCTGCTTTTATTGTGTCTTTCATAAGCTTAAAATTTACAAGGTTTGTCGAGAAAATCTCGAAGTAAGTATGCAATGATTATAATCGCTGCAATAGCTCCAAGGAGTGCTAATGTATCCATAGTTTAAAAGTATTTGGGAGAGGTTTCTCACGCCTCTCCCTATAACAACAAAAACCCTTGACTCTGCATTTACACGGGCTTGTCACCGCTAAAGCTGCATTAAGGGGAGAGTTTTAACATAGCCAGCTTTATATCGCCCGTAGCAATATGTAACAAAACTCTCCGTTAATCTTGATGTTTGTTTTAATTAGTTCCCAATATGTATACGCTTTAATTGGGATCTCTGAACGGTAGATGCGATATTTACCGTAATAAGTAATTACATACGGTCAATCACATCTACCTTTCAGAGTGATGAGACTATTTCTCAACGGTCTCAGCGATTTCCGAGTACATCTCGGTGATATACCGTTCGAGCATCTTGTATGCTTCGTCGGTATCTGCGGAGTTCAGTGTCGAAGCCTTCGGTTCGAACTTGAAGACACGCTTCTTCTGCGACACGAACTTCATGTCATCCTCGGGATCGCGCATCCAGCGAGCGTTGTTCGCATCCCAGACGCGATCGTCGCATTCGGTTTCTTCGGTGATCTCCAGAACCTTCCCGCAGATGGCCTTCTTGAAGTCATCCGAACTCTTACGGAGAGAATCCGAAAGGATGCCAGGGAAGACCAGCTTGCGCTTGATGTCCAGCTTCACGAGCTGACCGACATACAGCTCGACAACTTCCGTCGGCTTGCCATCGACGATACGAACTGCGGGGAAATGCTGACCTACCGAACGATACGTCTCGTTGCCCTTCTCATCCTTGATAGTGTTACCATTACGATCGAGTGCAGGAATCGACGAACCTACGATGAGGAGCATTTCAGGCTTCGGAATGAAGAAACGATCACCCAGCTGATTCTGGATGCGGAGCGTTGCGAACTCCTGATTGGCCATGATGCCATTGAAGTTCTCTTGCTTAATTTTAAGAACAGGTACTTTTGCCATTTTTATAATTAATTTAATGTTTACAACTTTAGGCAGGAAAAGGGCTTTGTTTTAAATGGACATATATGATGCCCAAAGACTTGTAGGAATATAACTCCATACCCTCATAAGAAAAAGAAAGGGCATTACGCCCTTTCTTAAAACTGAATGATTTGAGAATTTGCACACTCGTTCAACGCTGCAATTTCTGCACTTGCGTAGAAGTCCTCAAAAAGTTCGTCGATAATGTCTTTCATGGTCTTAAAGGTATTAAAAGGGAGTGATTTCTCACTCCCTCGATTGCTATTTGTTAAGTCTGTCGTTCTGCCGTTTCTGGTGTTCCTCGAAGAATTTGGCACACTCTTCAAGGGTAATTGTTTTCTTGTCGTAAGTAATTACGCCGTCTTTCAGTTTATAAGTGTCTTTTGTTTCGTCTACTCCTAACGTCGTCCAATTGTACGTGTCGTCAGATGTAAACTTTTTGACTTTCATGGGATAGGTCGCACCCACAACAGCAACCGCACAAGCATTGCCGAGTTCCTGCAAAGCAGGCGTGCCAAAAGTGCGGATGCGCTTTGTGATTGTGTGGCTATCCTGCGGCGTGAATTTGTTGTTAATTAACGCCGTACTTTGCGCCATAAAATCGTTGACGGGGATAACGTAAGGACGCAAGCCTACTTCGTCGCAAAGGATGCAACGAATGCCGTTTGCGTACACTGCCGCGCCGTCCTCGTTTTTGTCGTAACCTGTAAGAATGCCGTTTGCGGCTTCGGTCGAAAGAAACAGAATTTTAGTGCCTTCGGTCGGTCTGTTCGACGTGAAGAAAATCGCCGTTTCGTCAATTTTGACGGATGAAATGATTTTTGCCATTGTTTTGAGAGTTTTGTTGTTATTGGGATTATTCCCAGATATTTGTATAAATATAACTCCATAAAATTAGTCTCAAAAAATTTTCAATTTTCCAAACAAAACGGGAGGGGGCCAAAAAAGATAACTATCCTCTCCCTCACAATACCTACACAATTTCTTGTATTTTCCCAAAATTTTTTCTAACTTTGCAAAAACTATAAAACTTTGATTAAACAATTCATTTTTCAAAATTTAGGGGGGGGCAAGAAAAATAATTTAGTATACTTTATAACATTATAGTGTTATAGAACTAAAAGGAATGTCTGAACCTTTACCCTCCAAAGATTTTAAAATAATTATAAATAATAAATTATGAAAATAATAACTTGGAAAACAAAATTAATTATAGCCGCAATTATAATTGCTTTAGTATTAGCAGGTTGCGGTATTGTATCGGCAATGGACTTTGGTAGTTTATTGCTAGCAGTAACTAGCTGGGCAATTGGTGTTGGATGCGGATGGTATGCAAAATATTTATATAATACATACTTTGTAAAACAATAATGAGATCATATAAGCTATGGTATATTCTGGGCTTAACGTTCATGGGAATCTTTATTTTAAAAAGTTTATCTGGAGTATTAAGCCCATGTTATATGATATTATGTTTAATAGCATTTTTAATAAGTGCTAACAAGTATGATAAGATAGATGATTAAACCGCTTATAACACAGAAATAAAACATATATTTTTTATTAACATTAATATTAAAGAACTAGAACGCACGGGGGGGGACTGTGATTAGAGTTATAACTAACCTCCCAAACTATAACATTGGCAAACCAATTTGAATAAAAGATCCTGACTCAGAAGAAATAATTATTGATCAGAACCGATATATTACATAGCCCAGGATGCGAAATTAAAATTACAGATACGGAATTGCCCCCATCGACAACTAGATTAAATATAATGTTTGGCTCTACTATTTAGGCACAATTATAGCTAGAAAAACATCAGGAGTATGACGATATTTTACATTTACTGTTAAGTCTTCAGATAATTATCCTATTGAGTAATGCAAGCAAATAAATACTTTCAAGTAAAAGAATTAGTATCATCTAAAATATATAATCAATATGGAGATGATGCTATAAAATTTCTAGATCCAAAAGCTCTTGAAGCATTGGAGAACGTTAGAGAAATTCTAAATGCCCCTCTTATATGTAACAATTGAGCTGCAGGAGGCTCTAGAAATTACAGTGGTTATAGAGAACCTGGATGTGGAGTAGGAACTCCTACAGGTTATCATTATAAAGGACAAGCTTTTGATTTAATATCAGCTAAATTAACCGCTAAAGAGATGCGAGAAATCCTCGAAAATAATCAAGATAAACTTAAGTATCCTATACGTGTAGAAAAATGAGATAATAATGGAGAAATTACATGATTACATATTGATATAGGAAATACTAAGGGAAATAAAATCTATTTTTTCAAAGCATAGCCTCTTAAAAGCAGTCTTCATAAAAGGCTGCTTTTATTTTGTTTTAAATAGAACTATAACTATATTTGTAGCGATCAAATAATGTAATTATGAAAACATGGTATAGGAAAATTTCAAGAGAGCCAGATGAGCTCCAAGGTTATTTACCCAGATTCAACACTGAAGAAAGGGAAGAACCAAGGCCTCAAACTGTTGCCTCCCCTATAATTGATAGTATTGAAACTTCAGAAGAAGAACCTAGAGCCGAGAAAGAATCAAAACCTACATATACAACTAGTACAAATACTACTTCATCTTCATTTAAAAGTAAGAATGAATTTAAGGCTACTATGTTACCTATTTATGAGAGAATCCTTTCTCAAATGGGTTTAAATACAGCCTATGCCAAAGCATTGGTTGCACAAGATGGACTTGAATCTGCCTGAGGAACTAAGCCTTCTGGTAAATTCAATTTTGGAGGTATTAAAGGAAAAGGCTCTGTAAAAAGAACAAGAGAAGTTATTAATGGGAAAGATGTTTATATTAATGATAGTTTTAGAGATTTTGATTCTTTAGAAGACTATGCAAAATATAAAATTTCCCTACTTAATAATAATAGATATAAAGCTTTTACTGGAGATATATCTGGATTTGCAGATAGGGTTTTTAGAGGAGGGTATGCAACAGATCCAAAATATGCAGATACTTTAAAAAGAGTAATAGCATCTGCTAAACATGGAGGTATACTTAAATTTCAAGCAGGAGGAACTGGAGAAATTAGGCCAGATAATAGATCTTGACTTAGAAGAAAGTGAGATAATATTATTACTGCATATAATTCAAGTAGTTGGGCAAATTCTGCTCCTGCTGATGTTATAGCAGGATTTACTCCCTATGGTTTATTCCATTACTCAGCAACAGGAGATAAAGATTCGGCCAGACTAGCTGTTCTACCTGGAGCAGTAGGTACATCTGAAGTTGCTAAAAATACAGTAAAAGCTGCAGAAGAAGGTGTTAACTTAATTTATAAACATTATGGAAATGATTTATCTAAATATTTTCATGGCGCTTTAAAATGGTTAAGAAATGCTCGTAAAGGAAGTATTCCCGCAGCTGAAAGATTAGAGGTTCCTAAACAAATTTCTAAAGTTAGATTAGGAAATCCAAAACATGACTATGCATTCTTTAAAGATGCAAAGACTGGAGAAACAATTTTAGAAATAAGTCAAACTGCACAAAATCCTTTACGTTCAGGAGAGAAGGCTGCATCAAAGCAGCTTCTTCAAGAATTAGTTGGAACTAAAGATGATTTTGGATTAAGAGGATTATCTTATACAGAGAAGGAATTGTTTCCAAAGAAATTCTTATCTGCAATGACTCAGGAAAATAGTGCTAAAGATATCTATTCCAAAATTATGAGTTACAAAGCAGAAGCTGGAATTAGATCCTCTTTTACAGAATTAACTGAAGCAGAAGCTAGAAAAATCTTTGATATAGGTTGAGATGCTAATATGTTTTATCCAACTACAAGCTCTAATACTTTACAAACTAAAGAAACCTTCTGGAAAGAGAATAAGGATATCATTTTGAAACTATTTAGAAGAGTCCCTACGATACTTGGAGCAGGTGTTCTTGGAAATGAGGTAGTATCAGAACGTAATGGAGGAATTATTAAAGCTCAAGATGGAGCAGATACTCGAAAATGAGTTGATAATTGGCTTTCACAGAGGAAGGATAAACTTAAAAATAATTCTATTTATTCAGGATGATTGGCAATACCTGGATTAATAGAAAATCCTTATTTTAGACAATCTGCATCTATGAGTAAATACTCTTTTAAAAGAGGAAAACTCCCAGGCAAAATTACAGGACTGACTAATCATAAAGAGAAAACTATAACCACTTCTGATGATAGTAAGAGTACAGAAGTTCATGAATGAACTCATGCATCTAGACCTTATGAACAGATTGCCAAAGTTAAAGAAATTATTGATAGATGAGGATTAAAACCAGGAATAATGTATGATGATTATTTGGATAAGCCTTCAGAAATTTATTCCAGATTAATGGAATTAAGATTTAATAATAACTTAGATCCAAATCATGAATATACCTTAGAAGAGGTACAAGAACTTAGAAATAAGAACCATACAGGTGATTATTTAATTAGAACAGAGAATCAGTTCTATAAAAGTAATATAAACAATCCAACTATTCCTAAGAAAATTGAACCCATAGAAAAAGCTATAGATATGAATCTTTACAAAGGGCCTGAAGAACTTTTCGAAAGGCTTGATGATTCTACTATACAGAGATTACTAAATGATGTAGCATGAGTTCCTAAAAAGAACTCTATGTTACATACCTAGTTTAAAATAATTTAGAATTATATACATTTATTAAAGGATCTGCAAGTTCACAAACAGTGCCAGGAAGTACAAAATATTTGACTATAAGAGAAATCCAGGATTCATATGGTTTGCACGGTCCTCAAGGGTGACTTCCACTTCCTCGTGTTACATTAACTAAATGATCATAAAAATATTTAAATTTATGAAATGATATATTAAACTGTTAAGATGGATCTGGGAGTTCCCTCAGTGTCTCCTAGGTCTCATCTTAACCAAACTTTATAATGTAGAGTATAAAGAAACATATAAAGAAATTCCAATTTATGCAGGAGACTTTCCTGGAGGTATTTCATTAGGATTATATATCTTAATGGGAGAATCAAGTTGGAAATACAATAGATCTTTTATTAAAGATCATGAATGAGGACATACAAGACAAAGTATTAGATGGGGATGGCTTTATCTGCCTGGCCCTGGTTTATGTAGTATTTGTTGAGTAGGTCTTAGAAGAATTAGTGAAAAATTAAGAAGAAAAAGTTATTATTCAGTTTGGCCAGAAAACCAGGCTGATAAATTCGGGGGAGTACCCAAAAGATAATGTCTTTTATTGTATATAAACACACTAGTCCATCTAATAAAGTTTATATTGGAATAACAAAACTCAATCTAATAAAGCGTTGGCAAGGTGGAAAAGGCTACATTAATAATACATATTTCTTTAGAGCAATTTTAAAATATGGATGAAATAATTTCCAACATGAAATTTTATATTCAGAACTATCAGAAAAAGAAGCAAAACAAATTGAGATATATTTAATTGCTTATTATAACAGTACTGATCATAATTATGGATATAATAAAACTAAAGGTGGAGATTAATTTTGAAGTATTTAGTGTAGAAATGAGAACTTAAAACAAAAGGAACCCAATTGGGTTCCTTTTTACTTTATACTATAACTTTATTATATCTTCTAAAATAATTTGACTATAAAATTGTGATGCAGAAGCTGTGCTAAGAAGTATATTTCATTTATTGTTATAATAATCTACACGTATTTGACACATTAATTTTCCACTACTACTTCATATTCTTACGAGTTCATTTTGATTACTACTTGCTGATAATAGTTTAACAATAGATGTAAGTCCTTCAGGATTACCACTTGGGATAGAAACTGTTCCAGAAGCAACAAATCTAAAATAAAATCTATAACGTTCTCCTTTAATTAAATCAACTCCAGTTAGTTCGTTGTATCCTGCAGTTGTAGTTGGTATATGTAGAGGGCCCTTAAAAATTAAGTTAGAAACATAATTAATTATTATTTGAATATTACTAACTGGCCCTGTATAAATACATTGAAATTGAACAACTCCTTCAGAAACTTTATCGCAAGGACTGTCTCCAACATTATTGCCATCTACATCCATTTTATATCTATAATTGTGGTCGTATAGCGTTTGGCTATTAATTGTAACTATAAAACCTCAAGCTTCCTCTGTAAGTATATCTTTAGAAACTTTTACATCAAATACTTCTAGAGTAGGTATATGTATACGTTTTTGACATATCAAAGTTATAAAACTGTATAGAAGCACTTTCAATTGTTTGTTGGTTTATAGCTCCAGATTGAAACTTACATTAACCCCAATAATATTTTGGCTTATAAATTGTTTAATCATTATTCTTTATAATATTTTGCACTAATTAAAAAACATATTAGGCTTATTAAGACATATAATGGAGTTCCTGTAGATAATGTGCTAAGGAAAAATAATCCCATAAATAACAAGCCTAATATGTATCATATCTTATATGTTTTCATTTATTTATTTATATTTTTATGTCAGATTCCTGTAATACTATCTATTCCTAATAAAGATGTGCTGCATATGAATAATAATTCTACAACTTCTGGAGCTGGAATTACCATGATGGTACAATAAACACATATAAATAGGCAAACTAGTCATCCAAAAAATCCACATACTCTTTTACTACTCAACCCTGAATGAGCAGTAAACATCTTTAGGAAGAACTCTTTCATTACTATTTGTTTTTATTTCTTATGCCATTTTTTGGCCTGTATAGCAAAATTAGCTCTTTTCTTTTGCAATGTTGTAGCGTTCGGATCATTCATTACTTTATGAGCATGCTCTTGAACACCTTCTCCTGCCCGTTTTGCACTAGCACTAAATTTTCCTCTATTTTCTTTTTTGATGTGGATCTTAGCTCCTTTCTTCATCATTAATACATACTCATCCTTACTTTCCTTAAGACTTAGAGTGTTTTCGTTATTGAATTTAGAGTATCTCTCGTAGATACTATCTAAAATCTCGTTGTTATACTTACTCATTTTATTCTAAATGTATTTATAGTTAAATAGATATCTTTGTTTTGCTTTTACAAAAATAATAATTATATTTGCAACGAACAAATAGTTTCACATAAAACATATTATTCAATAAATTATGGAAAATTTCCTTCAATGGATTGAGAAAATTCTGGAGTTTTTGAAGAACTATGGGTTTTTAAATATTATTAAGTCATGTATTTTAATAATTTTATTTGCATTTACTGTGAACATTGCCTTTAATCCAAAAGAAACTATTAAAATCATTATTGAATGGATTCATGTAATTGAGAAGGAAAAGCATGCTACAAGCGAAGAAATTCGCAGGCATGTTAATCCTGTTATTAATGAATTATTAGATAATTCTATACGGGATATAGGATGTGATAGGGCTTTTATTATGGAAGGGCACAATGGAAAAGCAAATGGTAGCGGATTAGGTTTTTATTACGTAGATATGACTTATGAAAGATGTAGAAAAACCTCATTAGATCAAGCAGTATATTGGCAATACAAAGATATGCCAACCAGTATTTTCCCTTTCTTCAATTATTTGAACAAACGCAGATATTTTTATGGGGGTTCAGATGAATTATCTCAAATAGATTCTAAGTTAGCTCAAATGATTAATATCAACGGCACACATTTCTTAGTAGCTGTTGAAATTCCAGGAAAAAATTCTGCTAATCAATTTATGGGAATACTTGGTTATTCTTTTGAAAATTCCCCCAAACTTACTCAAGAACAAATAAAAGATTATATGCTTGAGGTGAGAAGAAGGGTTCAAATACTATTATCGTTAACTTCTTTGAAAGAAGTTGACATCAATCAATTTCGAGAAGCAATATGCCTAAATTAAAAAATGTTAAGGAAAAATATGTAAATGGCCTTAAAGTAGACAAAGAGACAAAGGATGTAGTATACTCTGATGAAGCTCATGTATATATAGACAAAACAGATCAACAAAAATATGTTTCTGTTACTACTTTAATTGGCAAATATGAGAATCCTTTTGATGTATTTTTTTGGTCTTCCTATAAAACTTGCGAGAAGTTAATGTCGGAAGAAACTTTTCATGTACTTAAAGAAACTTTATTAGCTACAAAGAGGTGGACAGATGATATGATTGAAAAACTTCATCTTGATCCGATTATCTTTGATAAGACAAGAAAAGAAATACAAAAAGGATATGATGATGAGAGAAATAAATCTTGTGAAAGAGGTACAAAAATACACTCTAATTTTGAAGAGATGTATTATACTTCAGAGAAGCAAGATTTAAAAAAGTTTGGTTTAGGAGGAGTTTTTACTTGTAAAAAAGGATATTACGAACTTGATTTAGAAAAAGGAGTATACCCAGAATTTTTAGTTAGCTTAAAATCTTCCGATGGAATATTACGAGTTGCTGGACAAATAGATTTACTAATTAAAGATGGAAATGATATAATAATTGCAGACTATAAAACCAATAAGGAGATTAAGAAACATTCTTACTTTGATAAGAATAAGTTTAGTAGAATAATGATGAAGCACCCTTTAAATAATATAGAGGATTGTAATTTTTATCATTATTCGCTGCAATTATCAACATATGCATATTTACTTCAGCAAATTAATCCAGAATTAAATATTAAAAAATTAATGCTAATACACATTGATCACGATGATAAAATTACAGAATATACTGTAGATTATCTTAAAAATGATGTAGAGAGAATGTTAAAGCATTATAAAAAGCTTTTAAAACAGACGACTGTACTTGATAGAGATCGTCCTATTGTATTTTAAATATGGGAAGTATATTTGATATTATAGATGGACATGTAAATGAGATGTTTAATGCTAATGAGGGGTTATATGAGGAAAGAATGAAAATATGCAAAGAATGTCCATTATATAAAGAAACCCCTGTTGGCCCAATATGTAACCCTAAGCTTTATATAAATAAAGAAGGGAAAACATCAGCATATAAAAAAGATGGTTATGTCCGTGGCTGTTCCTGCAGATTATCTGCTAAGACTAGATTAATTCACGGTAAATGTATTATAGGAAAATGGTAAAAATTATGAGTAATTTAATTTTAAATGGAAATGATGCCACTGGTATGAGTGGTTATGGATCACAATTAAGTAAAAATCTTTCTGGAATTAGTTCTGCTGAACTAAAAGATCAAATTGAAATGGAGAAATTAGCTGCAGCTGCTGCAGTAATGGAAGCAAATAAAGGATTAAAATCTACAGAAAACAAGAAAGTTCAAGCAACAGGATTTACAGTTATTTTTACAAAGTATAATAAAAACCCTTATCGTAAATATAAGTCTGACGCTGGACTACTTTTAGATGTAGATTCTTTTCATATAAACGATGCTGGGGAAATGGAGCAAGATGAAATGGGAGTTATTTGCTGTCATGTTGTATCAGTTGGCCCAGAATGTAAATATGTCAAAGAAGGTGATGATATTTATATAAGGAATGTTGGTGCCGCTCCAGTTCCTTTTGATCGCAGAGGATATTGGGCAATTAGTGAACAAAATGTAATATGTAGAATTGTAGACAATGATTAGTGAAATTGAAAAAATATTTTACAATCCTGGAGACTTAGTTAGAGTTAGACATCGTAAACTAAGTAATATTCCAGTGATGTATGTTGTGGAAAAAGTGACAAGGTCATATAAACATAACGATGAGACAGTGAATTCCTTTAAAGGAATTAAATGCAGATGGTTTAATGTAAATGGTGATCTTTGTGAGGAAATTTTTTCTTCTAAAGATCTTGAAAGGGTAAAATAATGAAAGTATACTTTAATAGACTAGGAAATATAGACCATGTAGATTGCACCTCTGCTGAATTTATTGAACTGCAGGATGGAAATAATCTTTTGACATGGGTTGATTTAGCGGATATTCCTGAATGTTTAGGAGAAACTATAGAAGAACGTATTAAGCTATGGGTAGAACTAAAAAAGAAAGGAATTATTATAGAAAATACTAAGAAACATCATGGACGAAACTCAATTAATGGAATTCATAAAATGAATTCCAACACGTGTAAAGGAATTGCAAAATAAATCTCCAGAAGAGATAGCAATGACTTTAAATAAGCTTTCTAAAACTCCAGAAGGACAAAAGCAACTAGAAACACTTATTCAGGAATTTAAATCTGAAAATGCTGCAATTCAACCAGAGGAAACTGGAATGTTTAAGAAGGGAGGAAAGCTTAACTACTTAGTTACTAAGTTTAAAAATGGAGGAAAGAAAACTATAAATACCCCTAAAGGCCCAATTCATAGTGATGGAGAAGGAGGATACAAAGACATTGATGGACGGGATGCTGGATATAAAGAAGGTTATTTTAAAGAGAGAGCTGCTCAAAGAGCCTCTGATAGATTAGCTGAACAAGAATTCAGATCTGATTCAACATATCATGCTTTACCTGGAGGTCCTATCTATACAAGAAGTACATTTTATCCTTTCTCTACAGATACTTTAGTATCTAAAAATGGGAAATTTTACAGTAATTCTTTAGGAAGATCTATTAGAAAGTTTGTTACAGGAACTTCTCCATTCGATCAGATTAATAGAGCTATTGATAGTATAGCTGGATATAGTACCCCAAGATATAATAATGGCGGTGAGGTTCAAGAGAAAAAGCCTTTAAAATGAGAGGAACTAAGAAAAGCTACTATTATAGATAAATTCAAGAAAGTGAAATAATGGTTGATTTTTTCCTTTATGATAACTCTACAGGAGCAATTACTCTAAATGAGTATGAGATACTGTTAGTTAAGGAATTTGCAACACTCTATGATACCAGTAGGAATAAATGTAAAGAAGATCCTACTGGTATTAATAGATTGAGGGCATGGAGAGAATTTAAATATATATTCTTAATGTTGGATTTTAAATCCCCCTATTTAGAGTATATAGAACAAGAAAGACATGAGCAAGCTATGAAGGACAGTGAACTAACTGACAAAGAGTGGGAAGATCCTGATTTTAGAGCAGCATGTCGGAAATATATGGAGATTAAAGACTCATCCAGAATTCTTAGTTTGATTAAAACCGCATTTAGGACACTAGAAAAAATGCGAGTATTTTTAGACAATATTGAATTCACTGATATGGATGGCAATGGAAAATACTTAAATGATCCTAAAAAGGTTCTTGAAAGTATTGGACAGATTAAAAAGATGAATGATTACTTACGTGAATTGGAGAATGATTACAAGAAAGATCAGGAATCTACAAATACTCGTTATAGAGGAGATGTAGAGATCGGACTTGACGATTAAATCCTTAATAAATAAAGTATGGCTGAACTAAGATCAAAGAAAAATAAAGACGAATTACGTAAGAGAGTTGATAGACTTCCAACCTTCACAGAAAAAACTGAGGAAGAGTTAAGGAAGGAGTTGCTTGCTTCAACTATAGATGAAGAAACTGAAGAGTCCCCTTATTATGAAGATAAAGTAGAAGTACATAAGAAAAGGACTGAAGGGTTATGAGATGTAATATTAGAAGATGAGATTCATTATTTTGATCCAGAATTGTCTTATGAAATAACAGGGTATAGACCTATTAATGAGACTGAAGGATTAGATTTTGACCCCACTCCTTTTATAGAAGTTGGGCAAGTATATCAGAGAACTGGAAGATATACTGCACATAAAAAAGGAGGTAAGCCTTATGTGGACTTTTGAAGAGAACAGATAAGGCGTTGTGTTGAAGGTTATACAGTAGGGAAATATAGGGTTACAGGAGATCATTATTTCTTCTTAAACTTCTATAGAATGGGTATTATTAACGATAAAAAGAAAGCTGGAGCTGGTTCAGAAGAGTCTTTCCCCTTTTTTACATCTAAACAATACGAATTCTTTCATTATGTAGAACTTTGTGAGTATTTAAAAAAGGACGTAGTTGCACTAAAGGCACGAGCGGTAAATTAACCTGCCGCCTTATATAGTAATATATAAGTAAAAATTCCGTAAAATCGGTGAAGGCTACGATAACTAAATATGTGATTTTATTACGATGACAAAGCAAGAACAAATTAAATTTATAGAGGATACTTATCCCGAATATACAAATCATTTTAGCAAACGTGCTATTAGACATGATTTCTTTTCTGAAATTAAAACTGAATTGCAAGCTTATCTATTAGGATTTTATGCAGCAGATGGAAGTATAGATGAAAAACGAAAAACTTTGAGAATTCATTTATGTGCCATTGACTCTGACATAGTAGATATGTATAAAATGTATATTAGTAAAAGTGCAAGAACTTTTACACTACAAAAACATACTACAATTGGAAGAAATGGAATAAAAGTACAAGCTCATGAATCTTATGGTGTAGATATAACAAGTTCAAAATTATGTGAATCTTTAGTTAATCTAGGATTTGGATACAATAAAACTTATGCAGAGCATACATTACCAAGAATGGATTCTAAACTTTTTAGGCATTTTATTCGAGGGTATTTTGATGGTGATGGCAGTATTACTGGAAGTTATCGTAAACTTCAGGAAAACAGAAAAGAAAGAATGACTATGAATTTTACAATAGAGTTTAAAAAGGCACAATTAGCATTAGAATTTCAAAAAGAATTTGCAAAAAATGGAATAAAATCTAATGTAATCTATCTAAAAAGAGATGATATGTATAGATTAGCTACAGCATCTATTCCTAATATTAAGAACCTATTTCATTTTTTATATGATGATAGTAACTTTTATGGGAATAGAAAGTATAAAAAATTTAGTTATTATGTTAATACCGAGGTAAGTCAGTTGATTGCTGACCACTGTAACGCGTAGGAGATGATCGCTAGAAACAGAAATAATTCTCCCATGAGTATGGAACATCTATTGAATTTAGATGAAAATGTACGCTGAACTTATAGGAAACTATAAGAACTATAGGATAAAAAGCCTATAGGATAACAAAATTGGGGCTTTAGTGAGATAGGAGCATGTTTGGGAGTACGGCCCTTTATTACCACAAGAAACTTTAGAACAGTATATACAGCATCTTTAGAGAGTTATGTGGATGATGTACTTACTAAATGTTGGTATCAGTTAAACTGGTTAAGCAACAACACTGACGGAGGTATGAAGCGTGTACGTCAGAAAATTGATAATATTAAACAAAAGCGTGCATCAAAGCTTGATAAAGAGGGTGTTGAATCTGGTCGTATGGCTGAGATTGAGGGCATTCCTGCAGATAATCCTCGTAAGGTTCGTGGTGCTCGTTGTGATAGACTGATGTTTGAAGAGTTTGGTTCTAATCCAGTATCTAGAACATCTTGAACACAGGGAACTGCCCTTGTTGAAATTGGTGGTGTACGTAGAGGCATTAAGATTGGTTGGGGAACTGGTGGTGACCAAGGCCCTTCATTAACAGGATTATCTGAGATATTTAGTGATCCTAAAGCTAATAATGTCTTACCTTATAAGAACTTCTACTCCTCAGATGGAACTGTTCAATATACAGGATTTTTTATTCCTGCCTATACATTTATGTTGGGATCTGAGTATACAGATCATAGAGGAGTTACAAATATAGAAAAAGCAAAGAAATATTATGAAGAGCAAAGAGCTGCTAAAAGTGGAAAGAGCCTTCTTGAATATTGTTCAGAGTATTGTTTTACCCCAGCAGAAGCTTTATTAAGGCAGGGTGATAATATCTTTGATGCTATTGCTATTTCAGATAGAATTACTCAAATTAGAATACATAAAATGGGAGTTAAACCCAGACGTGTAGCACTTCTTTGGGATAAGAGTGAAGGGGATGAAACTTTAAATAAAGTAAAGGTCTATGATAAAGTGGATAGTAATATTCTTATTTATGAAGAACCAATGCTTGATGATAAAGATCCTTATAAAAATTTATATGTAGCTGGCATTGACTCTATTGACCAAGGTACAGAAGACTCTGCAACTCAAAAAGATGTATCAGACTTTTGTATTGTAATAAAACGTAGAGCTTATGGTTTAAAAGAACCGAAATATGTAGCTGTGTATAAAGAAAGGCCAAGAGATATTAGATTTGCGTATGATAATGCAATGAAGTTATTAGCTTGATATAATTGTAAAGCATTACTTGAGCACACTAAAATCAGTATATTGACCTATTTCAAAAGTAAGAAAAAAGATAATCTTTTTATGAAGCGTCCAAAATCTAGTCTAAGTGATATTAAGAGAGGTAATTCACAAATGATTGGAGTCCCTGCTACAGAAACTATTATCAAGCATGGATTGGAACTTATTAATACTTATGTAAACGATTATTGTTATACAATAGATTCTGATATGATTCTGGAACAACTATTAAACTATTCTTATGAAAATAAGAGAAAATATGATATTGTTGCAGCTATGGGTATGGCAGAAATTGCTGATGAGGAACTAATGGGCTTTAATCCAAAGCCTGCACATAGTGTAGAAAAAGAATGGAAAGATTTTGGATGATTTATTAACTCAAAAGGTTATAAACAATTTGGAGTTATTGGTGATGAATAATTTAGAAGATAAAATACGAAATGTGATAAGGGAAGCTTTATGCTCTGAATATATTGGTAATTTAGATATATTGCATGATGAGGATTCTTATACTTTAAAGCTGGATTTAAATCAACATGAAGCTCCAATGTATTTTTCTTATCAAGGAAGTGAAGATGGTTTTCTTGATTACTTACTAAGAGATTTAAGACAACGACAAATCGATCGTGCTAAGTATTACAAAGGAATGATGGTAGATACTGGTAACGATGATACTTATTATATTGTACTAGAATGAACAAGACAGAAATCCAATTAATAGATGATGCTATTAATGAATTAGTATATGAAAAAGTTAGGTTAAGAAAGGCCTATCAGTACTATCATTGTCATCGAGATGCTGATCAATTTAAAAGTCTTGAATTTAATTATGGAGTAGGTACTCCAACAGCAGTAAATTTCACTCCACTAATTAAAAAACATATTGATGTTTTAGTTGGAAAGTATCTTGAGTTAGAACCAGATTTAAAAATTTCCTGTAAGGACTCGTTAACAGTAACAAATATAATGCGAGAAAAACAATTAAAGATTGATCAAGCATTATATGAAAAGTTACATCAATATTTACAAAATAATATAATTTCTTTATTATTAGACAATAAGGAGGTTGTTAATGATCCTTTTATAGAAAAGGAACTAAAAACTATTCAGGATAATTTAGATAGAACATTTATTTCAGACTATGAAATAGCTGCTCAAAATATATTGCGCTATTTAAAGCAATCAAGGAATATTGATATGAAAAATAAGATGAGACTCTTATTTACAGATCTGCTTATTAGTGGAACTTGTTATTACAGAACAAGACCTACTGAAAGTGGAGAAAATATTAATTTTGAAGCTTTAAATACTTTAAATACATTTATAGAAAGAAATCCAAATTCTCCTTATCTTGCAGATTCTAGACGAGTAGTTATTCGTAAGATGATGACAAGAGAAATGATTTTGAATGAATATCGTAGTGAATTAACTACTGAGGCGGTTGCTAAACTAAAAGAGGCTCCAAAAATGGGGGATGTTAGAACTACAACCTATTTGGTAAGAACTTCTGCTATTCCTCCTGATGGATTACCTAGACCTGATTTAACTCCAGGTATTTTAGGAGGATTGGAAGCTTATCCTGCAATACCAGGTGATGAAGCTCTCTTATCAAATTATAATCCTCATTTAATTACTGTTTATGAAGTAGAATGGCTTGAGGTTGATGAAAAGACAGGATATTTAACAAGACATGAAGGAGTTAAAATTGGAAACGAAATCTATATTACTAGAGGAGAGGTAGAAAATGTAATAAGATCTACCGATTATCCAAGTAAATGTAGATTATCTGTAAATGGAATGTTTTTCTTAGATCATAATGGTGATCCTTTTAGTTTAGTACTAAACACCATGAATCTTCAAGATAAATATGACCTGTTACTTTTTTATAGAGATAACTTAATTGCATCTTCTGGTACAGTAGGAGACTGGTTAGATTTAGCTAATCTGCCAACTGTTCTTGGTGTAGATATGCCAGAGAGAGTTCAAAAATGGTTGGCCTATAAGAAAACTGGTGTTGGAATTCTTGATTCATCTCAAGAAGGACAACCATTAAATACAATATTCAATGGATTTGATGATACTGTCAAAGTACAAAGTATCCAAGCTATACAATTAGCTATTCAATCGATTGAGCAGCAAGCTTCCTCCATTACAGGAGTACTTCCAGAAATGCTTGCACAATATGAACAACGTGATGCTGTTAGTAATGTTAAGTTGGGAGTTACTACTTCAGGACTTCTTACTAAACAATATTTTGACTGCATGGATACAATTTATAAAGAGGTTAATTATGATTTACTTAATCTCACTAAATTAGTATATCCAGATGGTCTTCAAGGTGTTATTATTTTGGGAGATAGATATTCTCAAATATTTTCAGCACTTCCTGAGCATTATACAGTAACAGATTTTGATGTTCATATTGAGGATAGTACAGCAACATTTAAGGACAGAGAAACTATAAAAGCATTAAGTACAGAATTAGTTAAAGCTGGTTATTCTGACCCTGAAATGATTGTTAATATTGTAGCTGCCAAAAATATGACTGAACTTAAACGTTATGTTGAGCAGTCAATGAAGATGAAGAAAGAAGAAGAATCTATTGTTCAGCAACTTCAACAGCAGTTACAACAAACAGAACAACAAGCACAAGAGCTATTGAAACAAAATAAAGAACTGCAGTCTCAGTTATCTCAATTACAAAATCAAGCTAGTCAAATGGAACAAGCTAAGATTGAAATTGAACAACAGAGAGTTGCCCTTGACCATGAGAAGATTAAGAATGATAAAGATTTTCAGGATCAATCTATTGAGGTTAAAAAACAACAATTGCAAGCTCAAGTTGCACAAATGTTCGACAATAATCCTTATAATGATAAAATAAAACAAGTTGAATAATGGATAAACGCTTAATTATTCAGACGATTGTCAGACCTGATTGTAAGTTAATTGCAATTGATAACAGTGATTATTATAGCTTAGGAGATGACATGATAAACTTTATCATGTTAGACTTCCTAAGTTATAATGAAACTGGAGTTCCCATTGATAGGACAATCAGGGTGAGAAGAGAAGTAGTCAAGAGAGGTCAATTACTTTCAAGATTTTCTTCAGAATTTATTCTTGACAAAGATGGCACGTATTGTTATTATAAATTAGTCATTCCTATTTTAGAAAGGTTTAAAGTTGGAGATGATACTTATAATAATCTTAGCGATGAGTTATTTTTTGATGGAAAGACCTTGTATAAATGCAATCTCGAAGATGATGATGAGCATTCCTACGAGGAAGTGATAAAAAATAGTACTGTACTTGACAATTATATAGATGCGTATAAAATTGTCCAAAATAATAGCGCATCACAAACTTTTTATTGCCCTGTAAAAAAGGTATTCAGTGTTTGTAAATTGCAAAAATGTTTAGTATATTTACAGCGGCAATTATTACTTATTAACTGCAAACATTGCAGTTATGATAAATGCGACACAGACAATACTCTGAGAAATAGAAGGGACTTTCTTTTAAGTGCAATGTACGTTTTTGACTATTTAAAGGATATAGGAAACCTTACTGAAGCTCAGAGAGTGTTAGATAATATGTCTTCTTGCGATTCATTATGTGGAGATTTATTAAATAATTCTAATAACGATTGCGGCTGTGGAAATTCTATATAATACACTATATAGGTTATTCTCAAATGAATTATTAAATCTAAATATTGGCTATGAGTTTAATGCTAGAACATTATCAGCAATGAATGAATTAGTTAATGCTATTGACTATATTGAGAATGGGAACCCTTCTAGTGATGAAATAATTAAAATAATGCAATACTATGAAGAAGTATAACATAGATCCTTTTATGGAGAAAGTGCTTTCAGATGAATACTATAAATTAAGAAGCTCTCGTGATTTTTATACTGGAACATCTTTTAAGATGTCCACATGAGATCTTAATACACGATATTTCAATGATGAAAATATCATTGATTTTGTATCATATGAAGGGTGCTTATTGTATTCTTAATCCTAGCTTATACCAACTGAATGCTAATAAAGAAAGTACTTCCATAACTCAAAAAACTGCTACAGTATAATAAAATATGAAAAAAATTAATATACAACCAGATATTGACCTTCAGAATTCAAGAGAATACTATGGAGTATCTAATTCAAGGGACTTCTATAAAGGAAAATCTTTTAACTTTGCCCAAGGATGGGCACCAGGAATTAACTATTATAATGATGGTTATATTCAAGATTTTGTAGCTTATAGAGGAACTTTATTAGCTTGTCATAAAAGTCACTTATCAAGTAGTCTATCTGAGCCAAAATTACTTTATAACGATCCTAAGGATTCTACTAAGCCAACTGGTGTAGACTCACCCTTTTGGGAATTTGTATTTTCAGGTGCTACGGGTGCAACTGGTGAAAATGGCCAGGTGTACGTACCTGAGTACAATGAGTCTACTGGATTTATTACCTGGGTTTTAGAAGAAAACCCTTCTGAAATCATTCCTCCTATGTATGTAAAAGGCGAGAAGGGAGAAAAAGGTGATAAAGGCGATACAGGAAGTAAAGGCGACAAGGGTGACAAAGGAGACCAAGGTATCCGTGGACTTAAAGGAGATCAGGGAGAGAAAGGTGACAAGGGAGAAAAAGGTGATAGAGGAGTTCAGGGAATTCAAGGAGAAAAAGGAAATAAAGGTGATAAAGGTGATAAGGGAGATCGAGGTGATAGAGGTCCTGCTGGGACTGCAGCAACTATCAGAGTAGATTCTGTTATTACTGGAGATCCTGGTTCACAAGCTTCTATTGTAAATGTGGGCACTGCTTCTGAAGCTGCTTTCAGATTTACTATTCCAAGAGGTCAACAAGGAGTTCAGGGAATTCAAGGAGAAAAAGGAGACACTGGTGCTACTGGTGCTCAAGGCCCTGAAGGCAAACGATTAAAATTGTATCGTGATTTTACAGATGATACAATTAAATGAGGGTATGATGGAGAACTACCTAGTCAATGGACAGTTCTTTGTTATATGGACTATCTACGAGGAGTCAGTATTGATGATGTAGATATTACCGATGATGCTCATCTTAAGGTAACGCTTTCATCTGGGCATTATACATGAACACCAGATGAAAATGGAAATCCAATTAAAGATGAGAACGGAAATATCATATATGATCGCTGAATCCCATCAACTATAATTACTAAAAGCAAAGCAGCCGCTACTCTTACTGCTGGTAAGGTAGAAATGCTACAACCAGGGGAAGATCCTAAAATTGAAAATGTAGGTACAATTAAAGATCCTATTTGGGATTTTTATATACCTAGAGGATTTACTGGAGAACATGCTGTGCATGTTGGTCCAGAAGATCCTGTCACTTTTAGAAATTCTCATTCAGATGATGCAGACATTCAAGAAGCCTACAAGAATGCTAAACAAATGATTTGGGTTGATACCAAAAATAAAGCTGATTTCGACCATTTAAATGCTGTATATCATGCATATAAAGAAGCTGGAGGAACTGCTTTAGATCAATCTAAATTTGCCGAAGCTTTTGCTAATTTAACTAGATTCTCAATTGAAATTGTTGATAATCTTGAAGCTCTTGGGGAACCTACAAAAGAAAAGCAAAATATCATTTGGCTAGTACCTGCTTCTCAGACTGGAGTTAATGACTTGTATGAAGAGTATATAGTTGTTAAAAGAGAGGATACTATGTTCTGGGAAAAATGAGGAAGTGGAACTATAACTGTAAATTTATCTAATTATTATACAAAAGCTGAGGTAGATACTATAAAACAGGATTTAGAAGGGCTTATGGTGTGAAATGATGTTATTAATTAAATTTTAAGCAATGGCAAACAAGGTTGTAAAATTTTATAGAGGTCTTAGTGCCGCTTATAATCCGACAACACATACTGATGGAATTTTCTTTACAACAGATACGCATAAAATTATCATGAATAATATCACCTATGGCGGAGATTCTGATAAGAAAGTTTCTGACGTGCAGCTAAATTCGACTGCTAACGGAATTATAATTACATATACAGACGATACAACTGCAACATTAGATTTTGGGGATGCTATTTCAATTACTGAGAATACCATTGATGTAAAGATTGATCCAGCCTCGGATGCTGCTCTTTCTAAATCTGCAAACGGACTCAAGGTCGACTTGAGTGGAGTTAAAGGTACTACAGTAAAGGTTGGAACTGCAATTACAGGTGGTGTTGAAATTGGAGCAGATCAGACTATTGTTGCAGGTATGCAAGCGTTGAGCGACAGTATTCAAACTGCTGTAACTGGCGGTATTACTTCTTTAACTAGTCCAGACAAAACGATTACAATTACAGGAACTGGTACGTCACGTGGTTTAGTAGTTAATGTTGCAAGCTTAGTTTCTACTGGTTCTTCAATTCAAGTTGTAGATGGCAAACTTGATATGTGTTGGGTGGAAGCCGAGTAATTAATTTTCTTCCCTCATTGTAAACTGGGGGGGGGTTAACCAAAAAATATTTTATAAATAAATGACAACAAATTTAAGTTTTCAAAAAATTGCTACAGTTCCTGCTTCAGGTCTTGTAGTTGGTAGAATTTATTTTGAAACATCAACTGGAATGATTAAAGTAGCTAGAAGTGCTACTGCAGTTGATAAATTTGGAAATGGCGTCAAGTCTGCAAGTTGGGATGAAAGTGCTAAAATCCTTAAAATTATTAACGAAAGTAGAGAAGAAATTTCTCTAAATTTATCAGATGTAGCTTCAGATTCTGTAGTTACTACAGAGTTAGCGAAGAAATTAAATATTGGCGTATCTAGTGATGCTGCTGGAACTCAGAGTTATTATGGCTTAAAGAAAGATATTACTGCAGCTCAAACTGCTGCTACAAATGCAGCTAAATCATATACAGATACTGAGATTGGCAAAATTCCTGCCGCTATTGTTTATAAGGGAGATGGCACAACAGTTACTCAGTCTGAAACTAGTACTGCTGTTACATTTGCTGTAGGAGAAATTCCTCAAAGTAAAGTAACTAATCTGATTACAGACTTAGCTGATAAAGCTACTACAACTGCTCTTAACGCAGTTAAAACTACAGCTGATGCAGCAGCTCCTCAGGCTACTACTTATACAAAGATTGAAGTAGATAATGCAATTAATGCAAAAGTAGCTTCTACTTTCCGTTATATGGGCAGTTGTACATATGCAGAATTGCCAGAAAATGCAGTAAAAGGTGATGTATGGAATGTTACTGATGCATATGGTAATGTACCCGCTGGTACTAATTATGCTTATGATGGCGAAGCTTGGGATGCTCTTGCTGGTGTAGTAGATTTGAGTCCTTATGCAACTAAAGCAACTGTTACAAGTGAAATTAAGACAAAAATTGAAACTCTAGATAAAGCTGATACAGAAGTTGATGGACAAGTAGTTTCTGCAGTTTCTGAAACTGATGGTATTATTACAGTTTCTCGTAGAGCTCTAGTTGAGACTGACATTCCTACTTTAGCTATTTCTAAAGTAACAGGTCTTCAAGGTGCACTTGATGAAAAAGTTCCGACTTCTAGAACTGTAAACACTAAACCTCTTACCGCTAATGTAGTACTTACAGGTGGTGATATTCTTGTTGGAGGTGAAGGCACATATAAAGATGGAAGTATACAGGATGCAATCGATGCACTTGATGAAAAAGTTACTACTGCGGTTGCTAGTGGAGTACAATCATTTGGTGGCAAAACTGGTGCTATTACACTAAAAGCTACAGCTTCTACAAATGGAGCAGTTAATTTAACTATGAATAACAACGAACTACAAGGTGCTGTTGTTGGACTTAAGTCTGCTGCATTTGTTGAGTCTAATACATTTGCAACTGCTGCTCAAGGAGCAAAAGCTGATTCTGCAGTTCAGAATATCGCTACTGGTTCAGCCAATGGAACTATTGCAGTTGATGGAACAGATGTAGCTGTTAAAGGTTTAAGTTCAGCTGCATATGTAGCCACTACTGCATTTGATGCCGCTGGATCAGCTAACAAAGCTCTTACTGATGCAAAAGCTTATGCTGATTCTTTAATGGAGTGGGCTGATTTTGCCTAATTATATAAGGGAGAAAGCATTAAAACTTCCTCCCTATTTTTATTTTAAAGACTAGTTTATTATGGCAATCAAAAACAAATTTATACATTTTAAAACTAGGGCTGCATTTGATAATTATTTAGTAGATCATGCAGACGACCTATATAATTATACAACATTTATAAAAGAAACTTCAGAAATATACACTCATGGTAACTTTTATAAATCAAGTAATACTTGAGATATTAGTAAACTAACATCTGATACTAGTTATGCAGAAGTAGCGTTTAAGACAGGAAAATTAGGAGATGCTATTGCTCTAAGTGACGATGTTTTTAGTATATTAATGTCTATTAACAATAATTCATGAAGTTTACAATTTGAAGAAGCAATTCAGGAGTTATTATATAATCCAGAAAGTAAGTTATTTGGTGAAGGAAATACTAAAATCCTTGCTAAAGATTCTTCTATTCCACTTGGTGCAAATTCATTACCATTATCAAATGGCTCTGCAGCAATAGGAAAATCAGATAGATACGCTAAGGAAGATCATATACATCCATCTGATCAATCTAAACAAGATAAACTTGTTAGTGGAGAATCAATTAAAACAATTAATAATCAATCACTCCTAGGAGAAGGTAATATAATTACTCCAGACAGTAAAGTTACTAGTGCTGCTAATCACTATACTCCTGAAGGAGGAACTATTACAGCTGGAACTATCATAAACTCTATCACTAAAGATGAAAAGGGGCATATTATAGGTATAAAAACAGCTAATGGACTAGATGCTTCAAAAATCACTTCTGGAACAATTAATATTGAAAGACTCCCTAAAGGTGCCTTAGAAAGACTTGTTATTGTGGCTAATCAAACAGCAAGGTTTGCATTAACCACAGCAGACGTACAAGAAGGAGATACTGTTAAACAAAGTGATACAGGAGTAATGTATTTTGTTATTAATTCAACAAAATTAGATAATGAAGCTGGTTATTCTGTTTATACAGCAGGAGCTGCTACAAGTGTGCCTTGGTCTGGAGTAACTAATGCTCCTACGAAAGTAAGTCAGTTTACTAATGATGCAGGATATTTAACTTCAGTTCCAGCACAAACTTGAAAAAGTATTACAGGAAAACCTTCTGTTTATCCTCCATCTCAACATAATCATCCATCTAGTAATATTAATACATTAACAGGATATAGTAAACCTACTACAACAAGTGCTATTGTAACAAGTGATAGTTTAAATGCTGCTCTAGGAAAACTAGAGTTCGCATTAGATAATAAAGTTAATACATCCCAATTAGATAATTATTTACCATTATCTGGAGGGACTGTTACTGGAACGCTTAAACTCAGATCATCATTTGATTCAAAATTAATACTAGATAATACTGATGGGGATAATAAATATCAGTTTATAGAATTTATGCAACAAGGGACCTCGTACGGAAAATTAGGTACTATGGGGGATGACTTAAAGTGGAATAATAATAACTTAGCTACTCAACCGTGAATCAAGAGTAATAATATCACTTATAATAATGAATGGAATATTGTTCATAAAGGGTGTAAAACTAATGGAGCAATATTAATAAATTGTAAAGCTAGTGATATCTCTAGTGCTGTAGATACTCCAGTAACTAAATTCGTTTTCTTATCTGGTACAGGTAAAACTGATTCAACAAATCATGCATCAGTGCAAGCTAAATCGTTCATAACTGCTGGTGGAACTGCATCCCAGATGGTCCTAGGAAATGGAACGCTTGCACCAATCCCTACCACATATACTCTTCCTACAGCTACAAGTTCAGTACTTGGAGGTATTAAAGTTGGAAGTAATATTACACTATCTTCTGGAACAATTTCACTAAGTAAAGCTAATGTAACTTCTGCTTTAGGATATACTCCTGCTAATACTAGTGATATACCAGAAATTCCTACTGCTCTACCTAATCCACGTGCATTAAAAATTAATGATATATCATACACAGGCTCATCTGCAGTTTCAATAACTGTACTAAAACCTTTAAAAATAACTACTACTTTTATTGGAACTGAGTCATTAACTGTAATAGAAGCTGGATATAGTTACAGTAGTACGTCAGCTAGAACAGTTGTTAGTTTAGATAATTTCTCTGAGAGTAACCCTGATGCTGTTATTATAAGTACTAAAAAAATATCTTTTACTACTTCTAATGCAATTAAGATGAATGGTCTTGAAAATTTAACTGGAACTTATTATATCTATCGTTTGAGTTATATGGCAAATGGTAAGGTTGCCGTTAACGGTGCAGTATATGCTTAATGCTTAAAATATTATAGACATGACAACATATTCAAAAAAATATTTTAATGAGGAGACACAGAAGTGGGAACCTCTATATTCTACAGAAGGACGTTCTGCATATGAAACTGCTAAGTTAGCTGGATATACAGGATCAGAGGAGGAGTTTAATATAGTATTATCACGAATCCCTGTAATTATCAGTTCGATTGAAAATACTCCCACAGAAGGAAGTGATAATTTAATTACTTCTGGAGGTGTATATTCTGCAATTAAAAAGGTAGAACAATCATCTGAGGAATCAAATCAAGAGTTTCTTAATAAGATCTCTGAAGTTAATACTAATTTAACTAATGAGATTTCTCAAATAAGAACAGTTAATATTCCTAATGCTATTAAAGAATCTATCATTGATAATTTAGATTCTACAGCTACAGATAAAGCTCTTTCCGCAAATCAAGGTAATATACTTAAAACAATGATTGGCAACTTAGCTAATCTGAGAATTGAAGTTGTTACTAAGCTTCCTTCAACTGGAGAAGTAAATGTTATTTATTTAGTTAAGAAGGTAGGGAAAAATCCTGATGTTCATGACGAATACATTTATATTGAAAATACTTGGGAAAAGATTGGAAATACTGAAGTAGATTTATCTAATTACTATACTAAAGAGCAGGTATATTCAAAATCTGAAGTATACACTAAAACTGAGGTTGATAACATTAAAAATGATATTGAGAGCAATATTCCAACAATTCCTAATGTAGAAACTGGAATGACTGGAGTTGGAAATGTTATTACTTCTATAGAAGTGGATGCTATTAATAAACATAAAGTCATTGCTACAAAAGGTACTAGTGTTTATAGTAAGGCAGAAATTGATGAAAAATTATTTGATTCAGGATTTGGAGATGTTATTGCAGAAGCACCTTTTACAACTTCTGATAGAGTAATTACTTCAAGTAGAGCTGGGAAAACTATTAAAGATTCTGGAATCTTATTAACTAATCTTGCTACAAAAGAATTTGTAAACCAATTTGAACCTGAGTGGAATAAGATAGCTAATAAGCCTTCAACTTTTACTCCTTCTGCTCATACACATACTGTAAATCAGATAACTGATTTTCCAACTCTTGGAGCTTTAGCTTCTAAGGATAAAGTAGATGAATCTGATTTAAACTTCAATATTCCAGAAGGAGTTGTTATAGATTCTGCTTTAAGTGCAACCTCAAAAAATCCTGTTCAAAATAAAGTTATTACCAATACTCTAAGTAGCTATGTTAAAACAGCTGACTTAAATGTAACTTTAGGAAACTATTATACTACTAATGAAGTTTACACTAAGGAGGAAGTAGATGACAAAATAGCTTCTGCAGGTGGTGGAGATGTAATGGCTAGTGGAGACCTTTCTACAGATTATATTATAGTTGGAGCAGGTACCAAATCTGTTAAAAATTCAGGGCAAACTCTTTCTAATCTTGCATTAAAAAGTGAGATTCCTTCTTTAAGTGAATATGCAACTCAAAGTTGGGTTACAAGTCAGGGATATTTAACTTCTGTACCTGCACAATCTTGGTCAAGCATTACAGATAAGCCAACTACATTAGCAGGATATGGTATTACAGATGCTATTAATAATTTCTATGTAAATGATGAGACTGGAGACAATTATCTTGTCAGTGCAAGTAATAATAATTTAAATATAGTTGGAGGAGATAATTGTATAAGTGTAGGAATAACAGGTCGTGATGTAGGTATTTATCATAATAAGGAAGATGGATATTTACATGTTCCTGCAACTGGAACAACTAATAATGGAAAGGTATTAATGGCTGGCAGTACAGCTGGCTCTATTATGTGGAAAAGTATAGATTTACCTGAAATTCCTACTGCTCTACCTAATCCACATGCATTAAACATTACAGCAGGAGGTTCAACTACAAACTATACTGGGTCATCAACATCCACTATTAATTTAGATAGTATTTTTTCAAAGTCTTTGGATAGTGTAAATACTCCAGGTAAGGCGGGTATATTCTATGGCTCTTCTTCATCATATTCAGTAAGTACTGTATATGTAACAAGAAGTAATCCTGATGCAGTTATTGTAGTTCCTACTATAACAAGAGTAACATTTGGAAGTAACTACGTAAAAATGAAGGGTTTAGACGATTTAAGTGGAGGTAAATATAAGTGTTATTGTATAACTTATATTAATACTGGGTTAGTGTTAGTTAATGGTGCTATTTATGGCTAATAAGATTTCAAAATTTTAGTGCAAGAATTTTAATATTTTTGCACTAAAATTTTGATTTTATAAATATAATCTCTAATTTTGTAGAGATAGAAAAAATGAATTTTTAATGGTTATGAAAATGAATGTTGCAACCAGATTAGCTATTTTAACTAATCTTCCAGAACAAGGAAGTGTTCTTGAGATGATTTCTGCTAGAAACATCCGTAAGAAAATAGACTTCTCAAGTGAGGAGATAACTTCTCTTAACTTAAAAGAAGCCGATGGAAAAATTTCGTGAACTCCAAATGTGGAGGACATTGAAGTTGAATTTAATGATTCTGAGACAGAGTTCTTACGAACTGTTATAAATATAATGGATCAGAAGCATGTCATTACAGATAATATTCTTGATTTTGTAGAGTTGATTCAAAATTAGGTTTATTCTACTACATATTTAGTTTTAAAGTTATATCATATAACGCAAAACAAGTTCTTTGAGGAATATATACATAAAAGGGATTCGAGAATGCGTTTTGTAGTGATATAGTATCAGACTGAGGGAAAATTTTAACGAAAATTCGTAATTAGACAAGTGAGTTCCCAAAATGTCCATGCATGATGTTATAAAACGTGTTATTTGATAACCACACTGGAATCCAGTGTAGTATTTTTTCATTAACTTTAAAATTAAACAAATTATGGACGTAGTAGAAAAACAGATTGTACATGAGTACGACGAGGATCGCAAAGAGTATGCATCAAAAGGTGTTGCTGGTACTGGCTTAGGTCTTGGTATCGCAGGAACTGCTCTGGGCCTTTGGGCTCTTAGCAAATCAAACCTGTTTGGAAATGCAGGCTGTGCCGCTGCAGGTGCTTTAGCAGCTGAGGCTATTTCAGGCCCATCAACTTTCCAAGCTTGGCAGCATTCTTGCAACGCTGAATTAGCAAATCAAAAAGCTCTTTATGACTTTGCTTTGCTGTCAGCTAACGCTCGTTTCAACGATCGTCAAACAATCAATTCAGAGATGTTTGGTTTATACAAAAGCCAAATTGATGCAGACTTCGGACTGTACAAAAATCAGAGAGACCAATTCGACGTATTAGCCGATCGTATTGGAAAACTTGAAACTGCTGCTGCTGTACAAGCTGCTGTAGAACCTTGGAGAAGTAAAGTAACTAAGATGGAGATTGCTGGTGTAGCTGGCATGGTAGGACTTGAGGCTGAGCGCAGAATGTGTGCTGATAATAAGATAGTAAATTATGCAAATAATACATTCTATCCTATTCGTGTAGCTGCTGTTGAAGTAGGTACCGATACAGTACAGCGTTCACTGTATAATCCTTTATGCCCTTGCTCAGGATTCTCTAACAGCATTCTTTTTGATGCTGCAACTCCTGCAACTCCTGCAGCCTAGTTAAAATCTTAGTTTAAGATGTATCCTGTGAATCAAGTTTTCCTAGGTAATCCAGATCCATTATTAGCTTCTGACATTACCGATCAACTTCAAAGGGTAAAAGCTTATGAATCTCAATTAATGCAATTACAGAAAACAGCTTCAAAGGAGCTTATTTGGGATTCTATTGATAATGAGATGAATGCTCTAACTGAAAGTCAAAAGAATCGATTTTTTGAAGATAAAGAATATAGTGAAATCACTACATCACTTCAAAAGATGGTTCAAATAGAGCTTTTAAATTTAGTTAAAGCTAAAATTGAAGGCACGCAAGAAGGTAAAGAGTTATTACAAAGGCAATTATCAGTAGTTAAGAAGTTGAAGAATAAGATCGTCCAAGAGACTGACAATGAGATGGCTATCTTTAATAAATTCCGCGAATTTTCTAAGGATAACCCAAGTCTAACCTATGAAGAATTCTGTAAGCAATGGCGCAACACGTAGACGTTATAATGAATAACTTGCGAAACTTTGTGAGTGTTAAATTAACCTCATTATCGCAAAATAATCCTATGATGGCTTTAATGAAGCCTCTAGCATCTAGAGTAATTGATAATAACATGTACAAAGTTGAAGCTTTGCTAAAACAGATTTCAGATAAAGATGGATTAGTTGATGTTGAAGGTATTTTAACAGAAATGTCAGATAACATAATTAATACTAAACCATTTAAAGTGGAAACTGGATTACTTGGGCAACTTGAAATAGGTGCAGGAAAAATAAAGATGGATATCCCAATGGTTAATAAATCTTTGGTTTTGAATCAACAAGATCTAAATGAATTAAAAGACATGCTCTCGCATTAGAAATCAGAAGATAGAAAGGAATGGTATTTTTTATATCATTCCTTTCTTTTTTATAATACATAAAAGTACTTTAATGTCAGATCCAATATATAAAAACTCAATAAATCTTGGAAATGGAAAGTCCGATGTAATTATAAGTACTGCAGGAAAAGTTATTGTTAAAGTTAAAGATAGATACTACACCTTAAATTATAATAATTCAGAAAAATCAGAAGAAAAAGTAAAAGAAAATGAAGTTTTAACTGATTTAATACTTCTTAAAACTGATTCAGAGGTAGAAACGATTATTAATACTTTAACTAAGAACAGCATTATCATTACATCAGAAAATACAATGTACCTGTATTTAGATGGAACAATATATCCGTTTGACTTTAGTAGTACAGGAAATACTGTATTTAATGACCTTACTGTAAATAATAAGTTAGAAATAAACGGCATTATTTCTATAAAGAATGCTAGTTTAGTGCAAAACTTAAATGCGCAATATTTAAATGGTAATTCGTCTGAAGTATTTATAACTATTAATCTTCCTCAAACTATAACTGAAACTTGAACTTTTACTAATACTACATTTTTTAATAAAAGTATCAGTGATACAGCTCAAAAAACTTTATTAGATTTTGAAACTAGCAGTTTAGTTATTGATAATATAACTGTAAAAAACTTAACAATAATCTCAGACGAAAATTCGGAGGAAGAAGATTCTAATGATAGTACAAATATTGAGATAGATTATATTAAAAAACAAACTTACTTAGGTGAAGGGTCTAAAATAATCTCATCAGATGAGATGCTAAAAGAAGAAGTAAACTGAAATGAAAACTGAGAAAATGGTGGTGATTCTATTGTTGAATTAATAATAAATGCAGTTAATGATGAAAAATTATCAGAACATTATACAAATGATGAAGATGATAGTTATTCATATTATGTTAATATGCTTTTAGATACTAGTACTAATTCTTCATTTACATCATTAATAACTGTAACTGAAGATATGTTTTATGAAGATGATTCAGAAACACTACCTTATAAATCATATTATTATCGTCCAAAAAATGTTGATACTATATGAGTTAATACTCCATATGATGAAAGTTCTAATGCAAAAATTGGAATTTATGATAATTGATTTGATAAAAACAATTATACAACTGAATTAGCTAATTTTAAAGGATTGGTTTGAAATATCGAATTATCAAATAATCCTTATAAAATTGGAGAAAAAGTTAAATATGAAACTGAATTTTCTACAATATATGGATTAGTAACTAAATCTTCAGAAAAAAAAATAGTTATCATTACTAACAGTGAAGATTGTGATGTTTTATATGATCCTAATAGTGAAGAGTATGATACTTGTTGTATAAACTATACTCCCATTACAGGATCAGTATTATTACCAGCAGTTGGAGGGCAATCCGTAATTGGCAACATTACAAATATTGAAAATTCTATATTTGGAACACTAAGTGGATATGGTTTTACATCAGAAGGTAATTGTTACTTTGTAAATCCTGGAATTGCATTAGTTAATACTGATAATTTAAATTATCTGAAGCTCTATAATAAAGAACAATCTTTCATTGGCATTAATAAGAAAAATGAAAAATGGATTACCATTGAAACTGATGGAGGTTGTGATATGAGAAGGGATAAGATGTATAATATTAACAATCATCTTTCATTTTGCAGTTTTGGACCTATAAGAGTTGAAGAGGATGGTTCAGCAACAATTGGTAGTGGAGAAACACAAATTACTATTACTGCAGATGGTAGAGTTCAAATTCCAGAAGCCTGTATTATAAAATAAAAAATATTCTAATATTTTATTTGGACATTTAAATAAATGTAGTTATATTTGCAGCGAATAGATAATCTATAACTAATAAGGAAAAATAAGAAATATGCAATTTGAACATAATCAATTTGACAATTTGCTGGATGATGAGACTACTGAGGATTTAAATACTGAAACTCAGGAGGAAGTTATTGAGCCAGCAGGTAATTCTACTGAGGAAGAGGAAGAAGATTCTTCATCTTCTGAAGAAGGAACTGAAGAAACAGGGGAAGAAGATGATTTGGATGCATTTTCATCCTTCTTAAAGAGTCGTGGAATTCGGGATGGAAAAACTATCATTTATGAAAACGAGGAAACAGGAGAGACTGAAGAGGTTGATTTTGGAACTCTAAGTAAGGATGAGCAGCTTTCAATTCTTGAATCTTTAACAGATCCAGGTCTTTCAGAAGATGAAATTGAAACTATCAATTTACTTCGTAAGACGAATTCGTCATTTCAAGATATAATTACGTATTATCAGCAACAGGCTATTGATGAATATAAGGCTAAAAACAGCAGCCAAGAAACTTATACCATTGATAGTTATTCTGATGAGGAATTATATTTGGCAGATCAAAAAGCTAAATTCCCTGAAATGACAGAGGAAGAATTAAGAATTGAACTAGATGTAGCTAAATCTAATGAAGATCTCTTTAAAAAGAAAGTAGATTTAATTAGAAAACAATATAAGGAACAAGAAGAAAATCATATCAAGGAGCAAGAAGAGGCTGAAAAAGAGCAACAGAAGGCATATCAAAATATGTTTGTAGATACATTAAATGATTTTAACTATATTTCTTTGGATTATAAAGATCCTAAGAGTGATAGTTTAATTCTTGAAGAGAAAGATAAAAATCTAATTTATGATTATGTATTTAAGCAAACTCCAGAAGGTGTAACTAAATTTGTTGAAGATTTATCAAAACCTGAGGTAATTGTTGAGCTAGCTTGGTATAGATTATTTGGTAAAGATACAATTTCTGACATTAGTAATTATTGGAAAGAAGAGTTGAAGAAAAATCGCAAAGCAACTCCTCCAAAACCAAAATCTAATGTTACTATAAAAAAAGAAACTAAACCCCAATCACAGGGAACCTCTCTTAGTTCCAAATGGGACGAACTATTATAAATAAAATAAATAATTTAGTATATGAAAATTACAGGTTTTACTACCATACGCCCTGAAATGGCTTCTACAAGAACGTATGAAGACTTTTCTAAGTTCTTAGGCACTAATCCTGCTAGACTAGGTATCGTATCGTCATTATATGATCAGTATACGGCAACTTACCTTACAGAATCGCTGATGAACATTTATACGATGGAGAAAGATCGTAAGAATGCATTTCAATCAATTAACTCATTCATGGTTGAGTGGGATATTGATGTGAATTTCATCAAGCGTGTTCCTTTCTTATCAGTGCCAGAAGGCGATGGTGCACAGGGAACAGACATCGTAGTTCACTTCCCTGAGAACTACTATCAAAAAAATGACGTGTTTATTATCGAAGGTTCACGTCAGCAATTAATCGTTCTTAGCCGTCCAGTTCGCAGAAGCGATGCTGACTTTGAGCTGATTTGTAAGATTCAGGATTCTGACTATTCTGCAACGCTAGATCTCTCAGCTTGCCAGCCTGGTATGAATACTCGTTTCTTAACAAACTATCAGCCTGAGCTGCATGAGGAAGGTTATACGAAATATCAGAGCAATACTGAGAAACATAGAACTTTCATCTCAATGCACCGTTGTGATGTTTCCTACTCAGCTAAATATGCTGCAATGGAAGATCAGTTTATCACAATTGGTAAGGGTGATGGAAAAGATGATGTAACATATAAGATGAATCCTGCTGCTAAGGATTGTTTGGATACTTTCATGTTAGCTCGTAACAATTCATTACTTTGGGGTAAAACTAACGTAGATAAGTATGGCAAAGCTAAGATTTTTGATCCAGAAACTGGTCAGCCTATTATCTCTGGTGATGGTATTATTCCTCAAATTGAGCGTTTTGCAGGTAAATATATCTTTACAAAACTGAATATGCGTGTCTTTGAGACTGCTCTGCAGGCAATGGTTGCTAAGTCAGAGAAGCCTACTGGAAATCAGTACATCTTCATTTGCAATACTGCAATGTGGAATGATGTTCAAAGAGTAATGTCAAATTGGATTCGTGACTATAAGACTAACGGAGCTTTCATTTATTCAAAGGCTACTAATGGTTATATTAATCTTGGTGCAACCTACAATGCATATGAATTTGCAGGTAACACTATTGCATTCAAGATTGACCGTTCCTTTGATATTGAGTTCCCATCTCCTCGTAGATTTGGTATCTTCCTTGACTTAACAGCTGACGGAAAAACTGGACGTCCTGCACTTTCTATGTTCACATTCAAAGGTCTGCAGATTGTTCATAACTGGTTAACTGGTCCTGGTGGACGCGATGGTAAGTCAGGTGGAGAGGTTTCAACTCCTGTTGCAGGAGCTAAACTTATCAACTGGGGATATGCTGGAGTAGGCGTATTCAATCCTTACAGATCGTTCATCCTGATGTCAGAGAACTAAAAAGAAATGTGTGAAAGATTCCCCTTGTAATAGGGGAATCTTATCACCATTAAATAGATTGTATGATGTATAGATAAATTTGAATAAGACAAAATATGAATAATATGAATAATAATGACCCCAGTAATATTATAACACTTAGAAGTGTATATGGAAAAGTAAAAACATACTACTTTAACCCAATGAGAGGAAAAAATGGAACATATCCTCCTTTTGTAAAGAGGGTTAGGGTAAGTGCAGATGGTCGTGATACAGAAATGATTTTGAGTGAACAAGAATTAAATAGTGATCAAAGAGACTTTTTTATCCCAGAGGATCTCGAAATTATTGTAACTGATGGAACGACATTTGATTTAAGTAATCAATATCAAAAAAATATCTGGGAGTGCATTAAAGATTCTCATTTAATTGCTCCAGAAAGAGGTGCAAAAGATGAACATGGCAATCTTCTTATCGATGGAGACATTAGACGTTATGGATTAGCAGAATTATATGTTGAACGTCCTGGAGTTGAATCCAAGAAACGTGTATCCCGCATTAAGTTAGTAACAAAGGCTTACACATTTATTGAACAAGATACCTCAGAACACAGAAAGGTTATTTGTAAACTTCTAGGAAAATCAATGAGAAATGCTCCTGATACTGACATTCAGGATTATCTATATCAAAAAGCAGAGAAAGACCCAAATCTCATTATTGATATTTATACCAGTGCAGATCAGGCTTTGAAATTATTGCTAATTGATGGCAAACAAAAAAATATTATTAGAACACAAAGCGGTGTTTTAATGTATTCCGATACAGCTCTTGGAGTTACTGATGAAGCCGCAATTTTATTCTTAAAAGATCCAAAGAATAAGGCTATTTATGATTCAATTGTTTACGAGGTTTTTGGGGACATGAAAACAGATGATCTCGAAACGAAGCCCAGAGAGTCTAAAAAGAAATAATAAATTAGAATATTATGACCGCTAGAGATTTATATGAATATGGTTTGATAGAACTTAATAAGTTAGAAGCGCCAAGTCTCTTAACTGAAGACTATGTTTATTTTTTAAATAAAGCGGTTCAACAATACATAAATTTAACATATAATAGATATGATATTAATCAGCAATCTACTGACGATTTAAGAGTTCTAAAAGCCACAGCGTTGTTTAAAGACGAAGATATTAAAAAGTTAAAAAGTGCTGATAATTTGGTATCTATTCAAAGCAAAATAAACTATGGGATTTTATCATCAACTTATTATGTAGATCTTCCAAAAGACTATATGCATATGCTTAATTGTATTGTAGGCTTTGCAAGAACCGAAAATCCTAATAAGAAAACTCATTGTGATAGTGAGGTAGGAACCAAAGTTTATTTTACTGCTAAACGACTTACTGCAGACATGTATGGAGGGGTAATTAATAATTACTACCAAAAACCTTCATATAAGAGGCCTTATTACTATTTAAATACTATTAATACAAGTAATGAAATAGTTACCAATAAGGAACAAGATGATTCTATATTAAATTATATAGCAGATATAGAATCTTTAAGAGATTCTGAAGCCAAAAAAGGTGAGCGTATAGCAAATCCCTCTAATGTACGACTGGAATTAAGATTCGGAGATGATACTTTATATACTCCATCTGAAGTATATATTGAATATATTAAAGCTCCTATGTACATTAGATTGAGTCAGGCCGAAATTGATGATCCAGGTGCTGACGTATCCCAAATTTTAGAATTCCCAGATTATGTATGCTACGAAATCTTGAATATTTTTGTTAGATTAATTATGGAAAATGCAAGTGATCCTCGATTACAAACAAATATTCCACTTAATCAGACCATTCCTGAAGCACAATCTAGGAATTAATAGTATTAATTTTAAATAAATACACAAGTATGTTTGATTTTTTTAAAGAGGTAATAATCAACTCAGATACTCTTCCTACGGAGGAGGGCATCGATGTTTCTGGCAATCCTTTTAAACGCTTTTATGCATTAACTCCAGATACCGCAGCTGAAGATATCGGCTCAGATCCTGCACATTATCGTGCCCCTAAAGAAGGAGTATTCCGTGTTTTACGTTGTGCAGATTATACCAAATCTGCTGTTAAAGATGGAAAAATCCATAAAACTTTTGGTACTAAAGGAAAGGTTGCACAAGTTGAGTTTAATTTAAACAGCATCAATTCAGTTCCAGGGCAGTACAGAATTATCATAGATATTAGTCTGGAAAATCGTTACTATAGTGATTATAAATATCCGTGGTCAGCATTCCATAAACCTGTTATGGTTGAATTTGATGTTCCTGAAAGTTCAAAGTTGGAAACCTTAACAGATACTGTAGTAGCTGCACTTAAGAAGTATGTTCCTTCTGATTATAAATATGCAATCTCTAGAAAGAAGGCAGCTGGAGAAGTTCAGGTAATGTGCGCGGATCCATATCAGGTTATTAAATCTGCAAAAATCCAAAAAGTAGTGGAAAGCGGATGCTATGAAGGTTGCTCTGACTGCGAATATGTAGATACTGATGTAGCAGTAAATATTACAAAAAATGTTGCTCCTTTTGCAACGGGTGAATGGTTAACAGAAAATTTACGTTTCCCAACATATCCAAATTTACGCTATGCTAGTGTAAATGATGATGAGAAACCAATTCGTGGAGCTACCTATGTACAATATACTTTTGACTACGTTTCTCCTCGTAAGGGTCTATCTGGACAAGGTACTGTTGGACAAGCACTTACTTCTGTTACTCATCATGTCTTCTATGTGCTGGACTCTTTAGCTTCTAAATTTGACGAGGCTATTAGTAAGATTGGAGAGATTGTTCCGATGAATGGAACTATTGTTATTCTTAACGGAGGAAAAGAAGAAAACGAGATTACAGTAACCGTAGATCAAATTACGGGAAACCAAGTTAGTTTGAAAGCTACCTTCTCTGAGCAAAAAGAGGGCAATGCAGAATTTGAGTGGTCCATTAATATGACTCAAGGTTCTGGTTATTCAGTAGATCCTTCTAAAGGTGCTGAGACAACTGTAAAATGTACAAGCCCCTCTAAAGGAGATGCAGGTACAGTAACGGCTACAGTTGGCAATGTATCTGTTTCAAAGCCTATCAAGGTAACAGCATAAAGATTATTAATACTGAGCAGGACAGGACTAATTCCTGTTCTGCTTTTTCTTTTTAATTATGACAATAGAAGCCATAGCTAGTGCCGTATGAAACAACGTTTATGACGGCCTAAAAGGAACTGTAAGTAATCCAGCGATGTCATTAGAACAATTAACTGATGAGGTTGTTGCAGAAAGAAATAATATTGCAAAAGAATATCTTTTAAAAGGAGTTATGACTTTACAAGAACTTTATAATGCAGTAAATTGTGTTGAAGTTAATTGTGATTTTATGTCAAAGTGTTGTGATCTTCCAGTTGGAAAGAAAGCTTTGCACTTTGAAATTCCTCCTATTCTTCTTATGAATGGAGTTTCTACAATTCAATTTGTAGGAAGTATAGACAGACAAGAACAATATAGCGTTTATACTGATGTAAGTTATAAATTCCATTTTTATAGAAAAAGAGGGGCAGATAAACCATTTGTTTACATAGATCCTACAATAAATGCTAATGGGAATATCGATGGATATATCTTTAATGTGCCTTTTGTAAAATATATCTCGGTAATTGCAATTTTTTTAGATCCAAGAAAATTATTAGAATTTGATTGTTGTAATGACCCTGAAACTATAACAGAATGTGGAATTATCTCTAATGATATTATTCACAGACTTACTGAAAAAAAGATGAGGTATTACAGAACTGCTATGTTACCTCCTCAACCTAATACGCAAGCCCCATTATAATGAAATTACATAATTTTAATTCTGTATATTCCATGGCAAGTATTGTTTATGGGATTACTGTAGATCCTACCAACTTTGAGGATGTTGCAATGTTAGGATGGGAATTAATAGGGAATAGACACACAAAATTATATAGATACGTTACCAATACAATAAATAAACGTATTAAACTACCTTGTAATTTAGTGGAAATAGAATCGATTACAATTCCTTATATGGATGCTCAGATGACATCTAATCAAACCACTTATCCACAAGTGTACAACCAATACGTTGAAAGATATATTGAAGCTTGAAAATGAGATAAAGCCCCTTTATATGAATCAGGAAAACTTATTAAATATCGAGAAGAAGGGGATGAAATTGTTTTTGATAGGGATTTTTCAGAAGTAATTATTCTTTATCACGGAATTATTGCTGATGAAGAAGGGTTGCCACTTTTGAATGATAAAGAAGTTCGAGCTTTAGCAGCTTATGTTGTATACTCTGATACTTATAAACAAGCATTGATGAGAAAAGATGGGAATCTTGTACAACTTGCACAAGTAGCTAAAGCAGATTGATTAAAAGCCTGTACCGCAGCTAGAATTCCAGATGTATTTACGCAAAATGATATGGATGCTATTCTCGATGTGAAAACTCGTTGAGATCGTAAACAATATGGAAAATCATTTAAACCAATTCTATAAATGCGATATTTTACTAATCATTGTATAACTTCTACTGAATTATTTAGAAAGTTTAAGAAGGATAAAATAAAGCTTTCAAAAAAACAATACTTAAAAGAATATAAAGCAGATACAAGGCAAGAATTAGCTGCTAAGGTTCTTAATTATTGTTTATATTTAGTACTATTGGATATTATAAATAATAATATTATTTTTGCATTACCTGATACATTTGGATTTGATTCTGAGATCTCTATGAAAACATTCCAGGGAGATGAGTTCAAAGAAATGTGAAGAAAAGGTAAATTTAGAGACATTGATTTTGTATTATCTGGATTTAGAGGACATCAAATATTCTACACTTTTGAAACTAAATCTGGAGTGAAAGAAAAACCCATCTATGTTAACAAGAAGCTAAAAGATATTATTAGTGATAATACGAATGCAGGAAAAAATTACTTCTAATGGATATTATTAAATACTATACAGACTATATTGATGAAGTGAATGAGAAGTTTCCTTCTTTGAGTAAACATGAGATAAAGCAAATATTAAATTATGGATTAAAAATGTTTAATACCTGTCACAGAAATGGTTTGGATACTATTAATATAACATCCTACTATACTATGTATACTGGTAAATTGTTTAATGATGATTTTACACATTATCATTATTGAAGAGTGAAGTATAAGAAGAAGTTGAGATTTCTTTATAGACGACAAAAAACTATCTATGATGGTCATTACTATTTTGGAATGACTGAAAAGGAATTTGAATATTATCAATCTCAGAAGAAAAATAGAGGTACTAGACGACAAGTCTTTCACTACCCCTATATGTTTGCTTACAAAATAAAAGAAGAAGCTTTTGCTGATCGAGGTCGTAAATATTTCTTTATAGTTGACTATCCAGAAGATGTAGGATGGATGTTTTACAAAGAAAATTGAACCACTCGAAGAGCAAGATATTTTGCTTATAGAGATGATAATGGAAATATACAAATGATTTAAGTATGGCAAATAACACTAAACAACAAGCAATAAATACTTTTACAGGTGGTTTGAATACTGATTTACATCCATTAACAACACCTAATGACATTTTAACAGACTGCATTAATGGTACTATTATTACATATAATGGTAACGAATATATTCTGCAAAATGATATGGGAAACTATCAGTTGAAGAATACGGTTCTAACCCCAAATTATATTCCAATCGGTGTAAAAGAATATGCTGGAGTGATATATATAGTTTCATATAACCCAATAGAAAAGTTAACTGAAATTGGATCATATCCATCACCTCAAACTATATTTGATTCTGAACATAATAATAAGAGAGAAGCAAAATATATTGAGTTAGCTGAAGAATATAGTAAATATACTGTGTTATCAAAACAACAAGCAATTCAATTATATTCTACTGAAGAAACATTTATGCTAAATCCTGGAGATAAGTATTATCTATATCTACAATTAGAACAAAATAAAGTATATCAAACTATTGAATTCTATGTACTTAGTCAAGAAAAAAACTTATTTCCTTTAAGAGATGAACAAGTTAAAAAACACGAACTTGATAACCCAGACAGAGATGATTATTCGCCTGTGACCTGAGAAATACCAGGATGGTTGGCATATAAGTTCAGATTAGCAACAATTGATCAATTTAATTTATACTTAACAAAGTTAAATCAACCAGGATTTACAAAAGAAAATAATAGTATTAATTTAGATTACTCTGTTACAGCTCAAGCTATAACATCAGATATGTTATTTGACAATAGTAGTTTATTAGAGAAATTAAAAGTTTGGATAGCAGTAGGATATATTGATAAAACAGGTAATAAAAATTATATATTTGGTGGAGAAACAAAAAAAGTTGTAAAAGATAGCGATTTTGCTTCAAAATTTGACTATGGACTAATATGTGATATATCAGATATTAAATATACATCGATCAATAAGTTTTTGTTTACCAAAGATATAGACCCATCTTTAGAAGAAGAATTTTTTAAATTAAATATACCAGTTAATTCTAAAACTAAAACTGTATTTGTTGAAGCTATTCCTTTAATTCAGGATGCTGAAACTAATAAACATATTATATATGATAATTTTGAAACTACATTAATAATCGATTTAGATAATATTAAAGATATTACTGAGATTGCAGTATTTGATACATATAAATACCTTGTATCTAACGATGATGTTACACTAAATTATACTATTACTAGTCCTTTAGCAACAGTATCTAATTTACTTACAGAGTTAAGAATATATAAGATTACTAAGGGAACTGGAGATAATTATAATCTAAAATTAGCATGAGCACAGGAACTAAATGAAATTAATTATTTAGGACAAAACATCACCACTTGTAACTTTAAAGATTCTACCTATGTTATTGATAATGAAAAAGAACCTTTAACAGAAGTTCTTGAAAAAGAAGAGATATATCTATTACAATTAAGAATATATATTGACGGAAAAGCAAAAACCCAATATCAAAACTGACATAGGATGTTAATAACTAGTGAATTAATGAATCCGTTTTATAATACTGTTAAGGATTTTTCAACAATTGATTTAGCAACTTGAATAAATCAATTAAAAAATTATGTTGATTTACCTGATGTTACATTAGAAGATAAAAACGACATTATAAACAATATGTCAATATATCGTAACACTGGAGTAAAAAATAGAATCTATAGGTTAGTGAAAGAAACAAACGGAGAACTATGGCAAAATACATATAGTGTTGAAACGGATACATTATTAGATTCATCAGTTTTTCCTGCTATTGGAGTAAATTCTTCTGACACTATTACTGTTAAAAATTATGAAGTGTCTGTTTTAAACAATGATGGTATATGAAATAACGAGATTGATTGAAATTTTTCTTTTGATGTAAAAACTAGTAAAAACTCACTAAAATTTGATAAAAGAAATTTAGAAAATACAATTGATTTATATAAACGATATAAACTTGATTTAATACAACAAGCAAGAGAAGAAAAAAACTTAGACCGAGTATATATATATGATTATTGTCAATGTACAAAAAGAAGTGATAGAAAAAAGAAAATTAATGATTCAAGTCCATATTATTATTGAGGATGACAAACTTATGATTATGCAAGTGGCGGGTCAAGATTAAATCATTTAGAAAGACGTAAATTATCTAGTATTAGTAATAATCCTCCAAGCTTATTAAATAATACTTGGAAAACTTCAGATCCTAATGGTGGTGGCAGTAGAGATGGATTTTATAATTGGTGAACAAATGACCAAACTGTAGTAAGCCCATATATGTTTATTTGGTTTGATGCAAAAGGTAGTAAACAATGATGAAGAATGTCTGCATATTTTGATCATACAGATCAAGTTATGGGAATAAGAATTGGAACTAAAATATCAACAGATATGGTGTGATGTATTGTTCCTATGAATGGCGGAAAAATGGATATTGGAGGAAAATATAATAGTGATGAGGTAAAAAATCAATTACTAGGAATAACCAATCAATTTGCTGTACATATTTTTGCATATGTACCATCAACAGGCTCTTCAACTGTACGATATTATTTACTGACCCCAAATTATATTATAACGGATGAAAAACTATCAGAAACAATAACAACTGGTAACTATACATGAAAATTTAACAATGTAAAATGAAATGAAAAAAATATAACAGAAAACACTGTTAGTAAAGATACATTATTACTTAATAATTTACCTATTATTAGTAGCACGGAAAATGTTAAATTTAACAATGTAAAATCTGCAACAATCGGTGTTGAAAAAAGTAAATTTAAAAATATCAATCTTATAATTTCTAGTGATTTAACAAGTTCTTTCAAATATAAAGATTTTGATACAAATATTGATAGAGAAACTAATATTGACGATATTAAGTTAGACATTGATAATTTTTTATATACTATGAAAGATCTAAGTTCTAAACGTCAAGAACTAACAGATAAATTAAATTCAATCAATCCTTATACTGTAGCTCATGATTTAGATGAATTATCAGACATTAATATTCGTGCAGAGGTTAAAACATCATATGATACTTTCGTATCATCATTTAGAGCTGAAAAAATGGTATCTAATAGTATTCGTTTTTATTCTATATATGCAAATAATATAGATGTTGTACATGCTTTAAAAATAGGATCAGGAGGAAATAATAAGGGACAAACAGATCATGGATATTATCTACCGCCAACGTCTACTTTCCAATTACCAATCTATGAAGAACAGTTATGGACTAATGTTAGCGATAAATTTAAAGACAATGAATAATTATGGCAGAAAACAATACAAATTTGTATGTTCTGAAATATCAAACTAAGGGAGATATCGCTCATGAGTACCAACCGTTACAAACAATGGTTAGTGCTCAGGGCGAAATCATTCCTTTTAGAACAGATAAAATACAATCTAGTTTAAATAATCCTGTAGATATACAATGCCAGCCTTCATATGATGGAACTGTAAATTTAATTATTAACGACGATTTAAATCCTCCAAGAATAATTAATAATAGATTTACTAAAATCGAAAATAACAGGTATGAAATAAAAACAAGAGATCAGTTTATGCAAACTAATTTATACGAAGAAGAAAAAGTTGATGCACAAACTAGATTGTTTAGGAACATAAATAAAATACCAAAAATTGATCTATATAATGTAACATATTATGGACAATTAGAAGGTGGGAACTATACTTTCTATTTAAAATTAGCTGATAATGATTATAATAAAACAGATGTGGTTGCAGAATCAGGCTTAATTAGTATTTTTAATGGAACAATGACTGATATTTCATCTATATCTGGAACACTGGTGGATGAAAGGACTGATAAAGCAATGATACTTAATTTAAAAAATATAGATACTAGCTTTTCATATGCGTATTTATATTATAAACGCGAGACAAGTGATTTAAATGGAGTATTAATTTCTAAAACTTATTCTGTAAATCAGCCATATAAAATTAAGTCCTCAACATTATCTATATGTTTTAATGGATACGAAGAAGTAACTGAAATAGAACAAGAGGAGCTTAATATAAAATATAATGTTTGTACTGCAGTTAAAACACAAGCTCAAGTACAAAATATGTTATTTTTTGGAAATGTTCAACAAACTATAGTAGATAATAAAAATCTACAGAACTTATCATATTATATAGAAGTATCTTGCGGAAGAAAAGAGGATAGTATTGGATATGTTGATTCTAGTTATAAGAAAAAGTTAAATGATGATGCTGATCAAACTGAGTATTACAACCCATTACAAATATACTATTCATTAGGATATTGACCTGATGAAATATATCGTTTAGGAGTTGTATATATATTTAATGATGATTCTTTAAGTCCTGTATATAATCTAAGAGGATGTAGATTTGAAAATTTAAATACTCCAAATTTTGAATATAAAGGACAAATAAAACCTGAGGAAGAAAGTACTAATTTATATAATTATTTAAAACTTTCTGAGTCTGAATATAACTATCTTCCAAAAGAAACATTCGTTGGAACAGAATATTTATTAAATACAAAGGGTGTTTTTAAAATGCCTGATTATAATATATGTAATGTTAAGGATGAAGAGAACAAAGAAATACATCCTATTTATCTTAAATTTAAATTACCTATAGATGTAAAAAACGAGTTAAGTAATTTTAATATCAAGGGTTTATTTTTTGTAAGGCAAAAAAGAATTCCAATTACCTTAGCTCAAGGATATACTGTTGGGATTGATCCAAATAGTTACTGTCCAATGTTATATGAGAACAATAAAGACTACATATTTGAATCTTTTATATCTAAAGATAAGGTTTTAACAACAAATTATAAAGATAGAAAAAGAACTACTAATTTAAGTCAATCAAGTGGGTTACTTTGTTTAGATGCAAATGTGAATTCGCAAATGCAATCATTATTTGATAATAGTAAATTTATATTAGAACTAAAATCAAGATATAAAACAACTGCATCAAAATCAGATTTACGGCATTATGTATGTGAATATGATAAGGAACTAAATACCTCTTTGCAAAATTATGGAGGGGTTAGCTCTAATTTATTATACATTCTAAGTGATATACCACTAAAATATGTTAATAAATATGGATTTTCAACAAGAGTAGGATCAGCAGAAGACACTAAACAATTTGGATTCATAGGGCAGAAAGATTATTCTAAAGACTATAAAAATATAATCCGAGGGGTTTTTTGTCCTTTTATTGGAACACAAAGTATACTTAATGATTCCTCTATATATTCTATAAAAATTAGTAATTATTCCTCAGTATATTTTGATAAATATTTTGAAATTAGAGGTAATGATCTATCTCCTTTTATGAGCATATCAAATAGATATGAATTATTAGATGATTTCGAAACTACTATAGATGAAAAATATATAACATTTCCAGATATATATAGAGGAGACTGTTACACAAATACTGTAACAATTAGAATACATACAAATTTTATAGATTCAGAAGTTCCTACAAATCAAATAATTGTAAATCCTAATACTTGAAAAGATGGATATAAAGGATATAAAGAAACTACAGCTGATGAATGAAAAGATATCAATAGAGCAGATATTAATAGTGTACCAATTGGAACATGGGTAACATATAAATGTTTATCTAATTATAATTTAGGGTTAAGAGCAGAAAATAGGCAGAATGTTGAAGAGATGGCTCTAATGGGCAATCCAAGAAGTTTTTACCCTTTATCTGGCCTATTAACTGCTCCGTCAGGAAAAGTAGAAGAATCGTGGCTTTTAAATGCTGGCTATAGTGTTACATTGCCATTTAAAAAATATTTTACAGCTCCAGATGTTCCATACGTAAAGGATATATTTGATAATAGAATTATGTTTAGTGATGTGCAAATCGATGATGATTTTAAAAATGCATATCGTATATTTCAAGGGTTAGCTTACAAAGATATAGAAAGGCAATATGGGGCAATTGTTAAATTAATTCCCTTAGGAGTTAATCTATTCTGTGTATTTGAACATGGATGTGCAATTATTCCTATTAATGAAAAGGCTCTAATATCTACTAATACAGGACAAGCAATCCACATGTATGGAGCTGGGGTATTACAAAATCAGGTTACTCCAATATCTCCAGATTATGGCAGTATTTGACAAGAATCGATTATTCGTACACCTAATGGTATTTATGGGGTTGATACATATGCTAAAAAGATATGGCGTTTTAACGAAAAGGATGGTTTTGTATTAATATCAGATATAAAAGTCCAAAGATTTTTAAATGATAGTATAGAATTATCTGAATTAGATAAATACCCAATAATAGCAGCAAGGAATGTAAAAACACATTATAATAATTATAAGGGAGATGTAATGTTTACATTCTACAATAAAAATAGAATATGGAATCTTTGTTTTAATGAAAGAATGGGAACTTGAGTTACTAAATATTCTTGAACACCATTATATTCAGAAAATATAGATAATATATTTTATTCATTGGATCAAAATAGAGCTAGTTTATTAGGCATACTATGGAATAATCAAAATACTAATAAAGGATTACGTATAAATAACCACAATATTCCAAACTCAAAACCATTAAACTTCTCCGAATGTGGAAATGTATGAAATGATGAAACCTTAGATTATGAAGGGGACATATCATATATGGGTTATAACCTTTCTGATAAATTTAAACTACAATTAAGAAGTATAACGACTTCATACATTAAAGACTCAAGGGAGGTATTTGAGAAGTGAACTAAACATAATGACACTGATGAATTTAATAGCGTTATTGTTAATGACAATAATACATGAGTTGCTAAAGGAATAAGTAACAACTCTCAAACAAATGTATTACAATTAAATAAAGATATTTTTAGGAATCGTTGCTATATTAAAATAGATGTTAAAATAGTATCTGAGATTACAGTAACAGATGAAGATGAGAATAAAGCTATAAGTGCAAACTCTTTTTACGATTCTATAGTCATTGTCAAAAATAGAAGGAACCTTTCAGATAAAGATGCACAAATGTATGATAAACTACTACAAAATGGGTTTTATGTACATGGCCGTGCTGGAATATTTGATGAATTAGATTATTTAGATTTAAATCAAACTAATAATATACTTCCAACTAAATGGTACAATAAACAAGAGCCTTTTGAGTTTGAATTTGTTGTAAATACTCCAGCTGGAGTGCATAAGATCTTTGATAATCTTGTTATGATTTCTAATAATGTAGAACCAGAAACTTTGGAATTTGAAATTATTGGAGATGTATATGATTTTAATAAGGCAGGTCTTTATAAATCAGAGCATGCTAATTCAGATAAATTTTGGAATATTGATGGAAATTTTGATAGTGTAGGGTATGCTAAGAAGAAATTAGATTTAGAAAAGGCAACTGCAAAGGACGGCAAATACTCTCAAATTTTTGATAAGCAACAGGTAGAAATTGAGAAAGACCATGTTTTGAATCAGTATATATTAAAAGTTAAACAGCCAATTAAAAATATAAAAACTTATGGCAGAAGACTTGGTAATATTGAATACAAAGAAGATCGATGGTTTACTACAATTACTCCTATATATTATAAAGATAGAATTGTAGGTACTGACAGTTCTACTGGATTAAAAAGTACACGAATCAGAGACAAATGGATTAAAATTAGGATTAAATATACTGGTGAGAAACTAGTAGTAATTAATGCTATTCAATCATTATTACGGTTAAGCTATGCATAATAAAATAGTAAAAGCGTCATCAGACTCAATTATACCTACAGGATTTCACCCTTCTGAAGCTCCCAAAAGCCTCTTAGATGATAGGAATAAAATGAAACTAAGGGCTCCAGGACCATCTAAAGAATTTACTAAAGCAGCTCAAAAAAATGCCAAGAGTATAGATAATCTTGCATTTACTAGTAATAAAATGGGAATGTCTGGAGGATTACAAGCAGGTTTAGGGGCAGCAAGTTCCGTGCTTGGAGGATTATCTACTTCAGGATTAACTCAAGAACAAGCTTCAACAAGAGAGGGCATCCGCAGTGCAATTAGCTCTGCGGGCCCTATTGGAGCTATTATCGGAGCTGCTTCTGGAGTAGTAGATGCAATTGGTTCTGCAACAGGTCTAAATTTAGATAATATTGATGCGGATGCTGCAAAAAGAGCAGGTATTGGTGGTAAAGCTGCCACTCAAGGTTTTATTAATAGTCTTCCTGGTGTATCCATGCTTGTGGGTATGTTTGGAGGTAGAACTGCGAAGTCTTATAAATCTGCAGAAATTGATCAAATGACAAATGCCTATGGAGGATCAGTTGCAGATATTAATGCCGCTCAATCATTAAGTGGTAAGAGAATGTTAGGAACTGGTAAAGCTAATAAGTTTATTAGAGAGCAAAATAGAGTTAATAATCTAATAACTGATATTAGTTTAGAAAGTAAACTTAGAAAATCTAATAGTGCTGGTGATACTTATTTATCACAAAATCAAAATAAATATGCTGGATACACTCCACAATTACTATTATCTAAAAAAGGGATGAAATTTCCAGAATTAGATACGGCTAGAAGTCTTATTAATTCCTGAAAAGTTAAACCTACAGAAGATCCTCAGAAGTTTCAACTTGGAGGAAAAATGAATCTAATACCAGAAGGTGCCTTACATGCTAGAAAACATAATCTAGAAAAAGTAAATCCTGAATTAGAAGGGCAAATCACTCGTAAAGGAATTCCTGTTGTTGCTCAAGGAGAAGGAGGAGTAATTCAACAAGCAGAAATTGAGAAAGAAGAAGTTATCTTTCGTAAAGAGTTTACTGATGAATTAGAAAGGTTGTATAAGCAATATCAAGATGATTCATCTGAGGATATAGCTATAGAAGCAGGTAAACTAATTTGTTTTGAGTTACTAAAGAATACAGATGATAGAAGTGGTTTAATTAAAAGTATAGAGTAATATGCCATTAGATATAAGATCACAAGTTGTTACAGCTCTGGATAATATTAATAGAAATCCAGAGCTGTATACTCCTCCAAAACTAACTACACCTTTAGAAACAAGAATTAATGATTTAAAAGAAACTAATCCTAACAAATATAGAGAATACATTTCTACATTAACATCTTCTGCAAATAGTGGAAATGAAGAAGCTAGAGAATTGTTAGGAAAGATAGGAGAGGATGCTGCTAGACAGAGAAGAGGGTATGAAGGATTAAATACAGCTATGTATGCTCCAGCAATAATTGGAGCAGGAGCTTTAGCAGCTCCAAGCGTATCTTGAATATATAGTCAATTACCAAAGTGGGTCAAAACTGGAATTGATATTGGATTAACTGTTGATGGAGCTAGAAATTTCTTTAGCGATAATGGATGACAAAAGACCAAAAGAGAACTTGTTGCAGGAAATTATAAAGATGCTATTTTATCAGGAATGGGTGATACTTTAGATGTAATTGGAAGTACATCTCTTACTAAACGTATTGGAAAAGGATTAATAACTAGAGTAGGAAATAGAAATATTTATACTTATAATAATATTTCTCCAGCTAGTTATAAATTTTCAGCTCATAAAAAGGAAATATTACCATGATTTAAAGATTTTATTCTTAATAAAATAGATTTAAATCCAAAATATACACTCTCTGATGAATTAGGTAATTTTGTGAGCGCTAAAAATGCTACTGAGGAATCTAAGATTCACATTGCAAAAATAGGAAGGGATGAAGCATGAAGAAAATATCTTGGTATAGAATCTAAGTATCCTGTTTTTATTCCTAATCATGACGGATCTGTTTCTTATAATATGTCTTATTTAAAATCTTTATTGAAGCCAGAAAATCCAAAGTTACCTACTGATTTTCAAATTAAGTCATTTGAAGATGGTATTAAACGAGATTTTATAACTGGAGCATTTGGAGGGGTTGATCAAAATGTTGGAATAAATAAATTAAGTAATAGTACATTAAAGAATATATCAAGAAATAGCTTATTACCTAACAGACATCCATATTTTCGTTATAGGTATTTATCACCGCAAGAATTAAAAAACTATTCAACTATAGTTTCATCTAAAGCAAATGATACTTTTACTGCAATTGACGGAATTGAAAGATATGGTAGATACCATATGAGAAATACTTGAGACTTACAGCCATTTAAAGATAAAAATAATAGTACAGCTAGAATATTATCCCGAATATTACCTACAAAATGATCTAATTATGAAATAGGTAAAATTTTAGGAGGCAAACCATTTACTTTAAATACTTATATTGACTACTCAGATAAATTTTATAAAGGTTACTTTAGAGGGCCTTATGATAAAAGTTGAAAACGTAATTACCAGGACTTTAAACCAGGATTATAATATATGAAAGAAACAATAATTGAAATAGCAGATAAGAAATATAAAGTCTTAATTGCAGAAACAGAAGAGGAAAGAACTCAAGGTCTCTCTAATGTAGAATCTATGGATGATGATGAAGGTATGCTATTTGTTATGCCTGAAGATCAGGGTCAGGTTGTATTTAATACAGAGGAAATGGAATTCGATATTGATCTAGTCTTCATAGATCAAGATGATGAAGTTTATAATGTTGTATTAGGTAAAGCTCACAGTTCTGACTTAATTACCTCTACTCCTGATGAAGAAGATGGGAGAACTAAGTATGTACTTGAAGTTAATGCTAATTCTGGTATTCAGATTGGAGATGACTTAGATTTTGAGGATGATGAAGAGGATATTAGTGAAGAGGATATTGATAAAATGTATATTCTTGGATCTGATGGAAAACCTCAAATGGACTTAGTTGGAGGAGAGCGCATTGTTAGTAGAAAAGAGACACGAGAACTAATCCGTAAAGCTAAGAAAGCTAGTAAATCTAAAAAAGACGCAGACTATAAGAAGTTGGGCAAATACATGTTTGGAATATTATCTAAACAGGATAGCCGTGAACCAGAATATGTAAAATCTCCAAATTAAATTTAAATTATTTGGATTATTTAAATAATATATGTAATTTTGGGAAGTAAAAAGAGTATATGACAATATGTCTTATAAAGAGTAAAAACTAAATTATATTAATAAAATAACAATAAGTAATATGGCTTATATTAAGAAATTCCAAGAAGGTGGAGCTGCTCCTACAGCTGCTCCCGCTGGTGCTCCTGCAGGTAGTGAGCAAGATCCTATTCAGATGTTAGCAGAAATGGCTATGCAAGCTTTACAGGGACAGGACTGCCAGATGGCTATGCAAGTATGTGAAGGCTTTGTTGCCTTAATTCAGCAAGCTATGGGAGGTGGACAAGCTCCAGTAGGACAAGCTCCAGAAGGAGAGCCCGTCTTTAAGAAAGGCGGAAAAATCGCTGGACGTAAGAAATGTGGAAAGAAAGAGAAAGGCGGAGACTTAAATATCATTAAGAAGAAATAAATCTAACTAATGATTAATAGAGATAGAAGGGAGATTGTAAGTAGTCAATCTCCCTTTTTAAGTATAATACATTGATAAAATGGCACAGGTAAATATACAAAAACTCCAGGGTGGAGGAGCTGTAAAAAAATACGGCAACTTTACTAAGGATGGTGTGACATATCAAGTTGACGACGACTTTCTACAGGCTATGACGGCACACGGTAGTTCAATCACAGATGATAGAGCTAGAGCTGATTATGGAGCTATTGTTAATGCTCTTAGATCTGGTGCCGATTTATCATATGATTCTAATACTAACGAGTTAAGAGGAGATGTAACGTTTGACAACATAAATGACCGCCAAAGAAGACGTGCTGCAAGACGTACCTCAAAAACTGGAGAAGCATTAGATAGTATTTTTAATGGAAGAGTAAATCAAGTTAAAAGTGCAACAAACGCTTTACGTGAGTTTAATTATAACCAAGTTACTCCACAAGCGAATAAAAATAAAAGTGTCGATGTTTCTAGAAAATTATTTCTTTCATATAAAAGAGATAAGGATGGAAATTTAGTACTTGATGATAACGGGAGAAGAATATATAATACTGACACTGATAATACAAGCATTTTTGATAGATTAGACTTTTTAAGAAATCTTGAAAAAGAAGAAAATATTGTAGACTGAAAAGGGTATAATAATCAAACTAAAGATGTGTATTCAAGGTTCGTTAAAGAATACACAGATTGGGATGGTTTATATCAGAGAATTAAAGATGGAAGTATTACAGATAGTGATATTAATACATTATCTAAATTAGGTATTCTTGATAAAACTAACACTTCAAAAGTAAAATCTGAAGATGCTGTTATTGAAGAAGCATATACAAAAGCAGAATTAGATCCTAAGAATACATATCTTAAAGATCTGAATCTAAAAATGAACGCTGATGGTACATATTCTTTAGGGGAAGGTGTTGATGCAAGTAGTTTATTTGGTTCTGGAAATCTTTACATTAATGATAACTGGTTAGACTCTCACCATGAATATGAACCTTTAAAAGGATGGTTTTGGTATAATAATAGATTAGTTCCTAAATCTGTTGCTGAAGACACTAATTCTGTATTCTATAAGAATTTGGCAGCATGGAGATATAACAATACAAATAATAATTATGGAACTGAAAATATAGGTGTTTGGGGTAATAGTTCAGATCCTTTTACAACTTATGATTCCTCTAAGTTCTTTATCCCTGGATTACGTGATGATAAATCTAACATAAGATTTAGAACTGTAAGAAATCCAGAAGATCCCGACAATTTAATATTTGAATATTATAATAAGGATTCTGCCAGAGATATTCATGGGTTTGTAACTCCAGAAGGGATTAATAGAATCCAATATAATACTAAAACTGGAGAAACTACTAAATTGGATCCTTTGTCTGGAATAAGTTCTAATTATGAACCTATTCAAAACTATATCAAAGAATATTCTGAAAGAGCTCCTGGATATTATGAATCTGTTGTATCAGATAATGATGGAAATTCAATTACTTTATATAGGAATCCATATGACAATAAAGATGTTTGGTTCTTTAAAGAAGGAATGAATCAACCTTATAAGCTAGCTCCTCAAGAAGTTGATGAATTAGTTTCTCAAGGATTGATACCAGAAAATGCACAGTTATTTAATAATGTCTTTGGAGGATCACTTAATAGAGATTTGGTTGATGAGTTGCAATCTAATAGACCAAACTATAGAGGTCAAACTGGATGGGGCAAAGCAATTGATTATTTCTCATTATTTGGAGGAATATCTTCATTAATTAGAAGAGCATATACAACTAAAACTCCAGAAGTAAATGGTCAGCCATGGAACAGAACTCCTCAGAATATCTTTATTCCTAAGCACCAATCTGGAGGTAGAATTAACTATGGAAAGGTAGAAAACAAGAACATTGATAGTTCTATAAAGGCAAATAAAGTTGGAGATTCCTCAAAGGCTGCTAGTAATGCTGAAGTTGCCAGTGGAGATTTAACTAAAGCTGATAAATTACAGATTGCTAGTATTGCTGGTGATGTTGCTTCTCTAATTGCGGCAATTCCTACTGGAGGAAACCCTATTGCTGGAGGACTTGGATATGCCTCTACGTTAGCCCAATTTGGATCAGATGTTAGTCGTGATGGCTTTGATGTATGGGATGTTGGCAATTTATTTCTTGGTCTTGGGTTAGATACTGTATCACTTCTTCCTGGAATCGGGATTGCAGGTAAAACAGCAAAGCTAGCTAAGGTAGTTAAAAAATCAGCTAAGCTTCTTAAACCTGTTTTATTAAGTGCAGGAGCTTACAATGCTGCTAAAGCTGTTACTAATATTGCTTCTGGCAATGGAACTTTAGATGATTGAAAATCTCTAAGCACAGGATTATTTGCTATTAAGGGAATCAAGAATGAGGTTCAAGGTAGGTTAATGACAGAATATAAGGGCAAGGCTCCTAAAGTTACTAAAACTGAGACCGAATCTACTGGGAAATTAGGAAAGCTGACTAATAAGGCAAAAGGTGTAATAGAAGATATAAATTCTAATACCTTTTCTGGAAGTTATAATCCTTTCAGCAAGAATTTTAGATGAAGAATGTCCAACAGAAGTTTACCTAAAGATTTTAAATTATCTGAACTTAATGGAAATACATCTAAATTAAGAACACTAGGCAGACTTATTGGGGAGAATCCTAATATTGCAAAAGAGGTACAGAGTAAAGGTTGGGTGTTACCAGAACAATTACGTTGGAATTCTAATCATGGAGGAGACTGGTTCTATCGTTCTCCTGTGTTTACTAAAACTCCTACATTTATCCCTCCAAAATCTAGACTATTACTTCCAAAATTTGCAGGAGTATGGGAAGAACTACCTGATAGAGGAGGGCTAGTTTATAAACCTCAAAAGTTATATAAAAAAGGGGGCAAAATTCTTAAAGCTCAAGGTGGATCAAAATTCTTTGGTAAATCTATGGATAATCAAGGAGCTTATGGTTCTTTTAATGCAGAGCCTGTTATAGTATCAGCATGGGAAACAGGAGTAATCACACCATGGCAAGCACAAAAAGAGGCATGACAGAGATTAATGGCAGAGAAAATAACAGGAATTGATCCAAAAACGATGTTTAAAGCTTCTTCATCTCCTCAACTTTTCTTAGGAAGGAATCAGTTCAAACCAATAGAAAATCAAGTCCCTCTTAATGTTCAGTATAATAGGACTCAGAGAGAAAATGCCTATTTAGATTTAAAAAATCCATATAGAAATATTAGTACCTTCAGTCTTAAAGAGGAGGTATCAAAGCCTGAATCTTCTAATAACACTGCATCTAATAACGTAGTTTCTACTGGAAGTGCTTCTGATGGAAGAGGCTTTTCGTTTAATCCTAAAAATTTATTAGATTTAGGTTCATTAGCAGGGGGATTAATCTCAAATGCTCGTCAGAGACGTGAGTTAGCAAGAGGAATCAGAGCAGCAGCTCAAGGGCAATTAAGATCTATGCCAACAGAAATCTATGCTCCATATACAGATATGGGAATTGCTCGTATGTATGGGGATAGAATAAAGGATATTCGTCAGTTTAAAACTGTCACAAGTGATCCTAATCAAGTAATGGCTGAAAGGCTTATGAGGGATCAACAAGCTGATCAATTGGCTAATGAAAGAGATATTAGATTATCTCAAATTATTAGTGAATTTAATGATAAGGACCTTGCTGCAAGAAGAGAATATGCTAATCAACGCACTCAAATAGCAGATTACAATAAGGCAGTTCTTGGCCAAATGGAAAATATGTTAGCTCAAAACAAAGCAGCTAAACAATTTACAGCTTGGAACCAGATTATAAATCCTTTCATTGATCAAAAGAGAATGGATTTAGTAAGAGATCAGCAGGATGAGCAATTAGCTACTACAGTTAGAGATAACATTGCTTTACAACAGAATGCTCTAAAAACGTATTTAGAGTTATTTAATTCTGCAGAAGCTCAAAAGGCTTGGGAGAATGAGCAACTTACTAATCCAAACTGGCAGTCTGATCATGGTGACTCTGAAGCAGGACGTCAAAAATTCTTAGAGAAATATTACTCTGGTTCTATTCAAAATCTTCAAAATGACATGATGATGAGATCTCAGTTAAATAGTTATTTGAATAGTCGTAGTAGATTCACTGGAAGACGTAGAACTATTGACATGCCTCAAAGTACAATAGGAAATTACTATAGAAATCCTTCTTTTTATAGAACAATTCCTGTAATTAAGAAAAAAGGAGGAACTATAACTAAAACTCAGCGATATCGTAATTTTGATGAGCAGGCAATCTTAGATAAAGCAAAAGATTATAGAAAAGCTGTTCAGAAAATGGATGATAATTTAATAAAATTATTATTAAAAATGCTTTCGTAATGAAAATTCAAAAATATCAATATGGAGCTTCATATACTCCAATTTCAAGAGAAGTAATGGGACAGTCGCAGGGAGAACCTGCGACTTCTCCTTCTTCTGAAAAGAAAGACGATAAACTAATAGAACAAGAGATCATTAAAGTATTAGGAGAGAATGGAATTCCTACTGATGTTGATTATTTTCTAAGCCAAGCACAATCTTTCTTGCAAGATTCAACTAATATCTTCTCTGGGAAAAAAACAAACACAATGAGTCAATTAATCAGACTCAGATCATTAGCAAATAGATTACAACATAATAATGCACTATATAAAAATGCAACAGATAGAATTAAAGTAGAAAATACTGGTTCCGATGTTGCTATTTCTAATGATGGGAATTTATATGTATATGACGGAGAATCGGTAAAAAAGGTTACTCCAACAGATTATAGTAAGAATCCAGAAGAGTATCAAGTTTTAACTAATGCAGAACTAATACATTTAAGAGAGAGGGATCCTGAGTTAAAATTTGATGAATCAATTCTACATGATTTATCAAATTCAATAGGGATGAAGTCTATTATGGAACAAATAATAGGTGCAATTAAAAAGTTTGGAACAAGTACTCAAAAAGGATACACAGTTAAGGCTGGAGGTCAGGTTCAAAGAGGATTGGAAGCATTGATGAGTTTAGGCCCTGATGGACTTTATGAAATAGAAACTTCTGATTCAAAAGCCGCCCAAGATATCAATTCTGCAATAATTTATTTATATAAAAACTTAAACACTAATGCAAAAAATGTGTTACGTGCTACAACAGCTGCAGAAGGTTTAAATCCAAGTGATGTGAATGATGTTACACGTATTTTAAAAGAAGCTTTATTTGAACATACAGATACTTCTATTAAAGTTAATGCTATTAAAGATCCAACTAAAAGTAGTGGTTCTGGAAGCGGTGATTCTGCAGGTTCACAAATAAAAGAAGTTTGGGGAGACTTTGTAACTAAAGATGGAGGATCATACAGAAATACGAATATAGTAATGCCAGGGGGCAACGTTAGTTTCAATGTTCCAGCTAAACACTATAATTTTATTGAAGGTAAAGAAAATACTGCTATTGATAATGTAACTTTAGGGGATGAGTCATTCAATAATTTAATTTCTAAAGGACTTATTGATACAAGAAGAACTTCTTATATTGGAGATTTACCTATAGATAACATGGCATTTGCTGGAAAAGACATAATTGTTGATAACACCCGTGGAGGAACAGTAATGTATCTTCCAATTAAGCAGGATGGAGAACTAGATCTTAGTATGATGAAGCAAATGAGTGAAATTCAAGATCAGATTATAAAAAGTAGAATTACTAACACTGAAGCTAAGAAAAAGATCTGGGAGGACAATGGGTTTACTTATAATGAGGCTTTAGATGTAGGAGTTCCTGTAAATGAAACTCTTGGAAGATATTGAACTCAAGTCGCTTACACTTCAACTGCTGCTAATTCCTTTAAGAATAAGGATTTAAAATCATCATCTATGTTAAGTCCTGTAGATGATTCAGTTATTGAAAATTTAGGAAGTGCATATAATCTTAATCCAAATAATAAGAATAAATCTAAGGTTGATTTAACTGCAGGATGGTTTGGAAAATCTTATCAGGGTATGTTATTTATCCCAATGCAAGATAATCAAAATGAGGTATTAGTCGCAGGAGGTGCTGCATACATGCCTAAACCAAACACTGATGTAATAAAAGCAAGACAAGATGCAGTTAGATTGGGAGGAGGATATGATTATGGAACAGGTTTATATAATAGAAATTTAGCGGGAACAACTGCTGGAGATTTAGACTAGAATATGGAAAATAATGCGAAAACAAATGATTGGTTTGCGTCAAGATTATTAAATGATGACAAAGACCCAGCTTTTCTTTTAACTGAAGGAATTACTCCATTAAATTCAAAAATGGAAACTCCAGAGTTTTATAAAAATAAAACTAAGGTTAAAGAAAGGTTTACAAAGGATAATGGAGATTTTGATGAGGATACCTTCAACAAATTTTATACTGCGATATCAAAGGAGTTTGAATACTTAAGTGCAATTGATTCTGAGAACTTTGTATTAGATAGTTATGAAAAATCAAGTTCCAATTTTACTACTAACTTTGGTAAAGTAAAAGATCAACATATTATTGCTTCAATTACTCCAAATCCATTAAAGCAATCCAGAGGTTTAACGGTATGGAATAAATGGTCTGACCCAACTATTAGTAATAGGGAAGCAGCACAAACTAATCAGTATTTTGATCCAGAAACGAATACATGGTCCTCAAAGACATTAAATGAGTTAGGTGCATTTGGATTATTAAATGAAGAAGGCCTAGTATATGCTACATGGGATGAGGATGGGGAACATATAGATCCAATGACCAAGCAAAAAGTTCTGCATAAAGCTGGAGAATGGAAAACTGATGAATTTGGTAACTTCTACGCTGAAAAGGCAGGAAATAAAGAAAACTTAAACAAGCAATTTGTTACTTGGTCTGAGGTTCTTACAGATGATAATAGTGCATGGAACAAAATTGACATCTTTGATTCTGACAGTCTTGATTCAAATATCCCAAGAACAATTTTACGTGCTGCAGTTATTGGAGGTTCTTTATTAATTCCATATGTAGGTCCCACTATTGCATATACTTCAGCAGCAGTAAATCTTACTAGAGTAATGCCCCAAATATTAAAGACCTTTACCTCTTTCTTTTCGGAAGATGTACAGTTTGATACTTTAAATAGGTGGGATAATAATATGAGAAAATTTGGAAGGTCTACCTCCGATTATGCTCAAGACCATTTCTTTAGTTTTGAAAATATTATGGATCTAGCAGTAGATTCATTTATGCAATTAAGACAACAAAGATTAATTGCTGAAATCCCAAAAAGATTGGGAATGCTAAAGAAAGCAGAAAAATCTGCAGAAACAGCTACTTTAACAACATTGTTATCAGGAGATTCTGAAAGAATCGCATACTTAAAAAGTAATCCTGAAGTATTGAATGCTTTAGTTAAGGCTAGTCCTATATATAGGAATGCAGAAAAAGTTATCAATAATGCAACTAAAGTAAGTACAGCAATTAGCCGTGCTTATTTAATAGCTACTTCTACTGAAGATACTTACAACCTTGCACGCAGTTATGGATTTGATACTCAAACATCATCCATGATTTCTTTAGGAACTTATATAGGTATAGGAGCATTATTTCAAACTGACTATTTTAGAGGTATGCTATATAATACTCCTGACTATGAGTTAAAGAGGGATATAAAGCTATTAGTAGACAATTACTTAAGAAATAATGCTAAAGTAATGTCTAAAGAATTAGTTGAAAATGCAACAGGAGAAGCTAAGAAAAATCTCTTTAAAAAGTGGGGTAATAGTATTTCTACATTTCTTAAAAATCATGTCTATGATGTAAAATCTGGCCGTTTTGGAATTGCTGCAGGAGCATTAAATGAGGGCCTTGAGGAGGTTGCTGAAGAAGGAGCACAGGATATTGCTTTCCAAATAGGTAAAGGATGGAATGATCTTAAATCCGTTTTTACAGGTAAGGAATATGACCATGATTATACATATTTAGCTAGTGATCCTTTGTCACGTTATGGAACAGCTTTCTTTGGTGGTGCTCTTGGTGGAGCTATATTTAAATTAAGTGATCGTTTTATATTTGATAAAGCAGCATATAAAAATTGGAGGCAGATGCTAGGAAACAATAGTGAAATCTCCAAGGAATTAGTAACATATGTTTCTCAAGGGAAAAAGGATTTAATTCTTTCTGAGATTGATAAACTTCAAAAAACTCCTTTAATTAGCTCTAATTTATCTGCGTTCAACGATTCTGTGGTCGCTGCAAATTCTGAGGAGTCTCAAAATAGTGTTCTTTTTGGTTCCTTAAAGAAAGCTATAATTGATCTTGATTCTTTCTTATCTAATAATAACTTAAAAATTGATTATGAGCAGTTTGGAAATATTGAATTAATTAGAGGTTTACGAGCTGCTTGAATAAATTCGAAAGGTTTGCAAGATTCTCTATTTAACGATTATATTAATAGAACCAATGAAATCTCTCAATTATATGCTGATCTTGAAGGCTTAAGAAGTCAGAAAGTTGCTAATATGGAGGATTCATCAGAAGCAGATCTTGATAAACAAATTGGGACTCTTCAAGAAATATTAAATCTTAAAATCGATCAAGTTAGAAATCTAGTTCAAGGAAAAGATGATAGTTATATTGGTCGCTTAATGTTAGAGACTAATAAGGAAATATTAGACAGTCTTACTCCTACTTCAAAGAATGCATGGGCTCAAAATTTATATGCAAAGGATTATGATGATCTTCCAAGAACTCTACAAGAAAAAGTAAATGAAATTATTTCTAATAATGATAGTTCTGGAAAAACTGAGCTTAATTATATGTCTGCTTGGAATGTTTATAAGAACATTGCTTCTAATCCAAGTATTCAAACTAAATTCCAAAATCTAGCTTTAGAATTTCAAAATTATAATGCTGCTATACTGCAAAGTACTGTAAAAAATGGAAAGGTTTGGCCTAAGCAACTCTCTTCAACAGATACTATTACTGGAGAGGATGTTTTACTAGACATGACAAAGGTAGCTTCTCAATTACAGGGAGAGCTTGTTGATCTTAAATTATCTCTAGGACAAAGTATTAATATTGCATATAGACTTTTAGGATTGACTTCTGCAATGCCTGATTTTTGGGGAGATACAGCTATTCCATCTTTAACTTTTGACAGTATGTCAGAAGAGTTAAAATCAGCTATTGAAAATCAAGGAGAAATAATTACAAATAACATATTTGATCATTATGTAGAATTATTTCAATCCGCAAGGGATAAGGCACAAGGAAGTTCTGATTTTGAAAGTATTTGGAGACAGCTTACTGATAGTGAACGAACAATCATAAATAGATTTAGTAGTATTGATGCTATTAATAAGGCTAGACAAGTAGTACTTTCAGCTTTAGCTAATACAGAAAATTTAGGACAGGAATTATCAATTGAGGCTTTACCAACTATTGATACTAATGGAGTTAATAATATTGTTGATGGGATTTTAGAAAGTATTAATCCAAAACAAATCAAGATCAACGATTTTATTAATAGAGAAACTACAAGGTCTAAGGAGTTAGGAAATCAATACACTTTAGATGGAGAATTATCTTCTACCATAGAGGATATAAAATCTGCATTAAATATTCTTAAGTCTGTTTCTATGGGAGCAGATGTTAATTATAGAACATTATTAATGGGAACTCCATTTGGAGCAAATAATTTCCTCAATAAAGCATTTAAGGAAAAGGGATTAAACATTGAAATGCTTCAATTAGATCCTAATATTATTGGCCTTATTAATGAAAAAATTGCAAGACTTAATAGAACATTAGATGAGTTTATTGAATTAGACAAGGTAAATAGAGGAGCTGTAATCAATCAAGAGAAGCAGTTAGCTATTGCTCTAAGTCATGCAAAACTGCAAAGTATTCAGTCCATGATGAACTGGGAAAATGCCCCAGAGTTTGTTAAAGATACTTTATTTGCAGGATATTCTGTTACGTTATCTGATATCTCCGATTTAAAGGGAGATGATGCTTTTATTAGTGTTGGGGTTGATTATAGAAATCAGTTATCTGACTTTGAAAGACGTTTTTCTAGCTTATATAAAAGCTTGGATACAGAAAGTAAGTTGGAATTAATTAATTGGATTGTTGATAACTTAAAAACTTCAGGCACAGAGTTATATACAGATACTTCAATTATATCTACAGATAACAAAATCCCATTTGCAGACCAGGATTTCTTTATTTACTTAATGAATTCTTCATATGGAAATACTGATTTAGTAAATAAGGCTTATAAGGAATATGTTAAAGCCAACGATTCTAAATGTCCATTTGATTCTCAAGAAGAAGTAATCACTCATGTGTTAAAGTTCTTTTTAAGAGCAGATAAAGAGGATGCAAAACTTTGGATTGATACTGTAGCTAAAACTTGAAATTCTACTCCTGGAACTCCAAAAGTTATCTATAATGCAATTAAATCAACATGTTCTGGAGGAACAGGTAAAACTTCTGCAATAATCCCTTCAATTTACTCAATACTGAAGGCGGTTAATCCAGAAAAAAATTGTATATTTGCAGCAAACAATGCAGAGCAAGTAAAAAATTTATCTGAAGTTCTTCCAGAAAATTCGGAATTTACTTTAATTTCTGAATTACTAAATGATTCTTCTAATGTAGATACTTTTAGAAACAAGTATGAAAATAGCATTATTATAGTTGATGAAGCAACTAATATTTCATCTGCAGATTTAATTAGCTTAGATGAATTATGCTCAAAGTATAATATAGACATTGCATATTTTGGAGATACTAAACAGCATGGAAGTATTGACAATATAGATTATATTTATGCAAATGCTACTCTACAATTAGCTGAATCCAAACGAGCTAGTACTGATATTTCTAGAAGAAATAATTTAAACTTTGAGAAATTATTTGAAGCTAATTCCTATGGTTCTCAGGAGTTAAGAACTGATAACTTATCTGATTTCATTTACTATGAATCTGATACTGAACTAGAAGGAATTAAGTTTGATGAAGCCCTTTTAACTCAAGAGTATATTGAAAAATTCTTTACTTCACATAACTTGGATCCTAAGACTAGAGTCTTAGTATTATCTGATAATGTTAAGGAACTATCTAAAGATAATTTCGGTAGTAAATATCCAGGGATAACTTTTGCTTCTAATGTAGGAGAAATCCAAGGATCGGAATGGGATTATACTATTTCAGATTATGACTTAAATATTGTGGATAATAGTTTCCAAAATGGAAAAGAAAATGTTCAGTTAACTTTAGAAACTCTAAGTAAGTTAAAGGATTTATATACTATATTTACTAGACATAGACACGGAATTGTTTCTTTAAAGCCTATTGTTCTTGATAATCTTAAAGGAAGAGGAGAAGTATGGAGAGCTAGTGTTGAACAGCATAATGATAAGTCTGAATTTAGACCTATTGTAAACGGATTGACCCAGGAAGCTATAGCAACATTTAAGGATTTCAAAATGAAAGTCCTTGATGGAATGGAAATACTTGATGTAGCTCCATATGAAGCAAAAGATGCTCCTAAAGTTACCATTCCAACAGTTAAGGTTGCTGTCAATACTTCTATTGCTCAAGCTACTCCTGGATTTATTCCAAGTGTAGAATTCACTGCTGACTATGTTAAACAATTAGGGATAGACTTCGGTGAATATTATAAAGTGAGAAATCTTTTATATCAAATTCTTACAGATCATAGTAATAAAGGAATGTATGAAAAATTACTACCTGAACACTTGAAATCTGGAGAATTTAGGATTAAAGTTCAATATAATAGAACAGAAGACTTATATAATCTTGGAAATAAATTCAGAGACGATAAGTATCTAAATGGAGTTCATCCATGAATTGTATATAGTGTAAATGTGGAAGGGACGCCTGTAGATATTACTTTAGGAATGTTCCAAAATCCTGAAACTTCTACAACTGGGGGATTAGCATTATCAAAAGCAGCTTCAGTTATAGGGGAGTTAGCGAAATCTTCAGTTAATGGTAGAATTGAACCAAAATACTATTCTATTGATCCTTCTAAGATTACTTTTTCAAGGGCTATTAATCCTATTGCTATTCAGAATAGGGAAACTAACGATCCTGGATATATTAATATAGTTTATCAAGGTGGAAAGTTTAATGTATCTGAAACTTCAAAAACGGATGCATATAACTTTGCTTCAACCACTGCTGCTTTTTATTTTGCAAAGGGAGATGAGTCTATTGTTCCTGTTAACCAAATTTTGGAAGCTCTATCTAATTTAAAGAATAATTATAGTAGTTTTGAAAGTTTAGCTGTTCAAAGTGGATTATACAGTAGCCCAGAGGAATTTGGGCCAATAACTGAATTACTATCATTAGATAGAAGTAAACTAAATACAGAGGATCCAAAGAAACAATGGAAAGCACGATCTGTTCCAGATTTAGAGGGAAGATTTTGTTCTTTTGTATCTTTAAATATTGGGGATACTTCTCAAAATATTTCTGCAGACTTAAAAACTAAGTCTACTTTATACTTAAATCAGATACTTGAGAGAAATAAACAACTTGAAAGCATATTAGTAGTTCTTAAAGACAACTCTCTGAATCCTGAGGACAAGAAGAGTAAAATTGCAGAATTATTAGCTAATAAAACCCAGTGGACTGTTTCTGTATTAACTTATGATAATGAAGTAATTGAATCTGAGAAGGATTTTGATTATACACTTAATGGTCTTCAAACAAATACTATCCTAGCAACAAGTCGTAATAGAGGGGCCTATAACCTTGCTATTGGACATCAATTAGGATTATTGTTAATACGACTAAGTTCCATTATCTCTGACCCAAAGACTAAATGAGGAAATAATGAAAGATACTTTAATGAAAGGGATGCTGAAAATGTTAGAAAGCATTGAAGTAAATATAAAGAAGACTTAGTAAATGCGTACTCTGTATGAACTGGAGCACAGCAAACTGAGGAAACCCTTTTAGAGTATTTAAGTAGAATTGCCTTATATGGAGATAAATTTAAAATTAGTAATAATTATTTTATTACTGATGATAAGAACTTATTGCAGAGTGAGGCCTTTATGAATTATCTAAGGGATATTTATGTAACTGATTCTATGGGAATTGGATGGAGTAAGATCATAGAAAAGACCAATGGAATTAAATATGCTAACAAGAAATTCTTGGAAGTATTTAGTGGTCATGTATTCCCAAAGCTTTTAAAAGATAATGGTCTATCAATCCATGCCAAAGGTGATAGCTTATCTATTCAAGAAGCAGCAAGTTTCCATATTAATTCAAAAGTAATTCAGCCAGCTCAGATTTATGCTCATGTTGTAGATACTTTTACTGCTGATGATTTTAAGGAAATTTCACAAACAATAGAAACTGAATCTTCTACGGTTGAAAGTCCTAAAATAGAGAGTCCTACTATAGAAGCTTCTCCAGCAGAGGAACAGAGGGTAATTACCTATAAATCCTTAGTGGCTTTAAACAAAAGCAATAAAGAACAAAATAAAACTTCAGAAATCAAAAAACCAACGTTAAAACCAAAAGTCCTCGAGAATATAAATTTAATAATTGAAATTCTACAGGAGAATTCCCCTGAAACTGGAAATATGGCATTAACACAATTATTTGAAATTCTAAATGGAGAACGTTCTAAATTTGAAATTCCTAACTTATCAAATGCAGAACAACAAAGTTTAGATCAAATAGAAGTAATATTAGAAGATAACGGTGTTATTAAAATATGTTAATTAATTATGAATTTTTGTGAACGAGAAATACTGCAGGGAATACGAAATAGTATCTCAGCGGAACTTTCGCAGGAGCAAATAATTAGTTCTGTTGCAAATGAAATCTCCAGACAAAATGGACTGGAGGTTTCATTTGTACAAAACAGACTAAATGAATTATTTGCAGAAGAAACTAATACAGCTGGGCCTAATGCCTTAGAAAACTTAATGTCCTTCTTTTCCAATGATGGACTTTTAAATGGAATAGCATACAATAAAACTAAAAAACTAGTTAGAAATATTATATTAGAACGTATATTGAGCGGGCCAGGATATCTTGTCAGAAGTGATTCTGAATTAAATAATTCATTAAAGGCATTAATTAAGACAACAAAAAGATACGCAAATTATACGGATGATATTATTTCACCTTTGGTTAATTACTTAACTATAGAATTAAAAAAAGAAGAGTATTTTAAGAGCCCAAATCTATTAGCTAATTACCTAATTATAAATCATCTGCCAACTATTATTCAAAGTTGGTTTAAAGACATAATTCATTATAATACTGATTCTGGATTATATGAGTTTAATGTTAAGCATGATATTAGAAATGATTGGAAAGATACTGATGATAAAGAAGCTGAGCTTAACGCTATGCTTGAAATCATGCTAAAAGCAACACCATTATGTAAGTTTAATGCTGATGGAGAGGTAGAAGACAGGCTTAATAATAGAACTTTAAATAGAAATACTTTTTTTGCATCTATTTCTGAAGAAATTAATGCTATGCCTGAAGATGCCTATATAGGATATCTAGAAAATCCATACTCTTTAATTGATTATTTAGTAGGAAAATATAGTAATACTGGAGCTCATTCCGAGCTTTATCAGAATGTTCTTCATAGTTTTCTTGATAAATGGATTTATTCTGATGGAGAGGCCACTGATTTTTATGAAAATTCCAAGAAACAGTTAACAGAGTTTACAGGTTTTAATCCTGTGGATATTTTCTTAAAAAGCTTTGATAAATATAAAACTAATACATATATAGACTATAATTTATCTGGAACTGCTAATGTTTTAAGTCTTTCAATAGATGAGAATTCTACTGCATACGGAAAATTAAGTGATTATGTTAGTTCTGGATTATTTGACTTAGATAATCCAGTATTCAAAGGTATTTTTATTCGGACTGATAGTGGTAAATATATCCTGGATGCAAATGTTTCTGAAGATACTTTAAGTAGTGTCTCTCAACAAATATTTGGAGAATCCGTTGATATTGATGCGGCATCTGCTGGGGCATTTAAAGAAGCAATTCAACAAATTGTTGATTTTAAAAATCAAACAGTTGATACACACTTTTCTGATTTCCTACAGCATTATCAAGGCAAAGATAAAAGGGCTAGAAAAATCTTAGTGGTATTAAACAAAATCAATGCTTATAATCCATACTCAATTAAAGGCTCTTCTAAAAATGTTTTAGGAAAAGCTCTCCCAATGATTGGATTATCAAGTGTTGCTGGAACGGTGCAGGAACAGATTTATAGAAATAAACTAAGAAAAGAGAAAGTTAATCAACAGTATCAGAAAGCTGGAATAGAGGCCCCAGTATCTCCATTTGAGCAAACTATATTATTCAAGCATAAAAAGAATTCTGAAGAGAATTTATTTTTAAGAACAATCTACCGTTCAACTGTAAGAACTACTATAAATGGAGAGGAAGTAATTAAGGATGTTGGTAATTTAAGTAATCCCGAAGCTTTTAAATTAGCTTTTATAGAAGACTTTTGGAATAGTTGGAAAAATTCCTCAGATTCTATTATAAGAATACAGGCAATTACTCCTTCAGATAAACCTAGGATTCCTTTATTTGAATTTAGCTCAACAGCTATTAAAAACTATTTTGGAAAAAATAATTCTGAAATAGAATCTAAAGTATTAAGTGAGCTTAGAAATATCTATGCACAAAATCTGACAAATACTATCAGAGATTTTGCATTACTTTTCAATATTCCTCTTACAATAGATATTAAGGCTAATGCTAAAGAGAACTCTTTAGAAGATCTTATATCTGCAGCCAATAGTATAAATGCTTATCTACAGAAAAATAACATTGGAGAAGATGCTATAAATGATGCTTTGTTTGCGTTCAATAACCAATATGGAACAAATAAAAACATAGCAATGGTCCATGATTATGTTTTAAATAAAGGAACAGCTAAGATTTCTCCTTATATGATGGCTTCTGTTGACCTTTTCAATCAAAAAGCACCTTTTGATTCCATATATAAAGAGTTCTTATCTCAATTATCTGTAATTTTACCTACAATTAAGTTAGATGATAAAACTACAATTAATGTAAGAGATCTTCTAACCACTGATGGAAATTTAACAGAGGGTGCTAAGAAATCTCCTTTATATACTTATTTCTTAATAAAAAATGTTTTAAGTGAAAATATTCTAGCTAATACTGTTGGAGTGCCTCTATCTCATAAAAATAAGGGTAAGGATTATATTAGTATGGATTCTGGGTCTCATTTAACTATGGTAAAACGTATGGTTGCATTAACTGCAACTATGCACTCTTGTATGCCTAATGTATTAAGTGGATTATCTAATCAGATTAATACTATGACTATAGCAAATGATGTTGCAGAAATGTTTGCATATTCTGGTAATGCATCTTCTGGAAAAGGGTTTAGGACTTCGCTAGAAGTGGCTGATGGTGCTATGTTCTCATGTAGATTTAGTGATAATCTTCTTAAACAATCATTAACTGATGTAAAGCCAAAAGGAAATGATTTAAAATTACTGATGCACTCTTTGGATCCTGAAAAAGGATTTGCGTATCTTTCTAAATTAGCTGACTTTAGTATTGATAATGCATGACTTAGAAAATTTTCCGATGATAATATTGCAGTTGTAGGAGGAATTGATCCTCTAATATTTGTTAGATTATCTTTGGAAGGAGTTAAAATAAATCCTTTATATTCCATCAATGAGGATAATGAAGTTATTGATTATGATGGAAATACAATTGCAGAGCTAGATGATATCTTTGTAAAAGAAAATGGAGTACTTTATTTAATTTCTAATGTTACTTATGACAAGAGTTCCGATACTCTAAAATATGAGAAGTACAATTCTGTAACTGGAGTCACTAATGTATTATCTACCAATAATAATCTATATTCTATATGGAAAGATATTTTGGGAGGTGAGTATAGCTGTGATGAAAATGGGGTTTATGGAGAGCAATCTATGGACACTATGACTATATTATTGAATAGATTAGGTAACAGACTTAACAATACTGATAGTATAGACTCTCAAAACAATATTGATCAGTATGCTAAAAAAGCTATTGTTCATTATTTCCCAACATCATCATCTCAAAAATCTGCAAAAACACCTGTTGTTGATCTTAGAGTAGCTGAAAAGGATCTAAGTAAGCGATATACGGTGAAAATGAATATTGAGAATTTTGGTATTCAATTAGATCCTGACCATAGTGCAGAAGATGGAGAAATCCATGAGATTACTCAGTTAATATCATTTATTACTGAGAATAACTATGTTCCAGAAAAAGTTAAGCGCATCTATCAGAATCTTAGTAAAATGGTTTCTATTTTAAAGGAAAAAACTTTTATAGATCCCATGTCAATGGTAGATGAAAATGCTAGACGTATAGCTCAAGAAAAACTGGATAATTTATTTGGAAAAAAGATTGAAAGAATCTTTGCTGACCCTACATTGGATGTTATGGGATTAGCTAATGAATTAATGAGAGAAATTCAGCATCTAAACCCTAAATTACCATCTCCATATAAAGCTCCTTATAGTGACCACCAAATGCTTGGAAAACTACATACTACTGTAGGTTCTTATTTCAATAAGTTCATAGCAAGATTATGGTCAGGTAGAGGTGACGTTTTAGTACCTTCACATAATATGTGTATGTTATATGAAGATGAATCTGGAATTACTTATTTTAAGGATGATATTAAATATCTTCCTGATGGTTCAGAGATGAACATCAAGGATTATTTACGTTCTTTAGTTTGGGAAGATGAATCTAAATCTTCAATTAGAGAAGATTACATAGAAGCCCAAAAAGTATCTCCGTATGAAGTGATGCCTGTAGATGTCTACTACTTAGTAAATCCTGTAACAAGAAGTGGTCAACCAATAGTTATTGATACTTGGGATAAGTTAAATGCTGTAAGAGATAATATTCTTAAAGGATTTACTTATGTAAGAGCTCTTGATTTACCTAGAAATTTACGTTCTAAACAAGCTTTCATTACTAATGGATCTGAGGTTATTGGTATGTATCATTTTAAAACCATGCAGCAAATTGCAGATATTTCTAATATCCTGGACTCTATGGGTAAAAATGATACCACTAATTACAATGGACAATCCTACACTTTCCAAGAATTATTTAATTTAAAGAAATCATTACAAAAGTATTTTAGTGATGTTGTACTTAATGCCATAGTTTCAAAGAATACTGAAATTATAAATAAAGAGCTTCCAGAAGGAGTTACCCCAATGGATACCTTTGAATATGTTATTAAGGAAGAAGAGCGATTAACTACTAATAACTATAGAAATGCTTTTGGAATTGATGGAATGAATGTATCTGAAATCTTACAAAAGAAGGAAGCTTATTTTAAAGAAAAGCTTCAGGATAAATTTCAGAATATAGTAGTCCCATATAATTACTTAATGTATGCTTCTAATGGAAAACCTACTGCAGTAATTACAGATCCTTCATTGCTAGATCTTAGTGTATATAAATCAACTATTCCAGTTGTAGATGAAGATGGTTTCAGATTGGATGCTTTAGGAAATAAACTATACAAATGGCCTGATAATGCTAAGTTATATAAATATACTGAAGGCAAAATCACAGTAGAAATGATCTATACTAACGAGGAAGATCTTAATACTATCTTAGATTCTAATCCTTTCGTTTTTTATAGGAGTGACAGTACATTATCTAGAAAACATTTATATAATCTTAATTCGGATAATGTAGATCAGATATTTGACAGGGTAGCTAGAAAACAATATGATTCATGGCTAAAGTCTAATGACGCTGTAATGTCTCGTATTCCTGCACAAGCACTTGCATTTGCTATGGTTATAAAAACTGTAGGGTATCTACCTTGGGGCAACAATGTTACTATGGTTCCGAATATGAATGTATTCTTAGAGGGTAGTGACTATGACATTGATAAGGCATATGCTATAATGGCAGCTTTGGATAGAAATGGAATATATAAGGAAATGAAAGAGGGAGAATTAACAATTATTGACTCTACCTCTGATTTGGGAATAAATCTATCTAATGAAGAATTAGAAATAAATGTAGAACTTGGAAATATTATTTTAAATAATACTTTTGAGGAACTTCCAAATTTAATTTCAAAAATATCTGGTTATCTGGATACAACTGATATTAGGTTAAACAAAGAGTACTTGCTTGACATAAATAACTTAGCTAGAGTAAATATAGCAGCTGATGAGGACACTATTAGAGCATGGGGAAGGTTAGATCCTAAAGAAATTGGAAGAAGAGTTGAGAGGGCATTTTCAATAATTAAGGATGAGTTAGTTGCACGCTCTGGATTAGAGAATTCTAATTCAGATCAGATCCAAGCAATGCAAAATTATATTCTAGAATCGATTAAAGGAATTTATAGAGATCCAAGAACATTAATGGCATCTACTGATCCTACTACCATGGACCCAGTTAATGATACTGTTAAAGATAGAAACCTTGAAGCAGCTAAAAGAAATCACCTTAATCCTTTAACTGATATTTTTGTTAATCAAACTACATCTGTTGGTAAAAAAGATATTGGTATCTCTGCAGTAGCTCAAAAAGCTTTTTATGCTTTAACTTATTACTATAATTTAAAACAGGAAGCTGGGGATAATGTTGCCAATTATATTCAAATACCTTTGCCAGCAGATTGAAGAGCAGGTAGTAAAAATATTGTAAGTTTTGGTTATCCAGGGCAAACTCTAAATTTGGCATCTTATGAATATCTCTATAATTTATTTGAGGGCTGGGAGACAATAGATACTAAGGTTACAGATGAGAGAACTGAAGCTCTTCATCTTAATGATGGAATTTATGTAAAAACAGTATCAGAAACTATTGGGGATAAAGAAATTCATTCTTTCTTTATAGGAGAAAGTCCAAAAAAACTACAATTAGTTCCTATAGGTTCTAAAATAGGGGATTTCATTCCTACAACTATAAATTCTAGTGTTATCAGTTCATCTACGGATAATGCTAAGGAAATGAAAATGGACTTACTAAATGCTACTCCTGAGATTTTGCCAGCTTACGAATTTTGCTTATCTTTAGGGGTGAATTTAGATCAGGCAGCTGCCATTTTTACTGACCCTTTAATTAATGTTTTAATAACTATTAGTAGAGGAGATCTTTTTAATAAGGAAACTTCCATAAGTAAAATCAGCAAAATTCTCTCTACAAAGAAAACTCTAGCAAGAGTAAAAACTTTATATGGGGAATATTTAGGTAAGCCTGTAAACAATTCAGAATTTTCTGCCAAAATAAAAGTTCTTGAAAAATTATTTGCAGGAGCAGAGGAATTAACTAGCCTAGGTCAACTTCTTGGAATTAATGGAGGAATTCAGGTTGAATTTGGTTCACCTCTTTTATTCCAATTAAAGATTGAGAATACTATAAAGGCTGTAACTAAAAGATCTTTTTCTTTTGAGAAATTTTTAAATGATCCAGTGTATGCTAAAGAGTGAATTGGCATTTATGATCAATCTAAGATTAATTTTAATTTATTAGATATTATTAATTCAGTTCCTCATTATAGGGAGATGTTTTCAGTTCCAATTCAGTTTAAGCGTAATATGCAATTACTATCTAAGGATATTGATAATACATACACAATCGCTTATAAAGATCTTTCAAGAGATTATCAGGTTGATGACACTGTGTTAAGATCTCTTCTTAGACTAGTTAATGATAGAAAGATATTCGACTTCTTTATAAGTGAACCATTTGAATATGAATCTAATAGATATTGGAAAAGAATCAACAATAATAATTCTGTTGAGGAGGTTGTAACGGATACTCCAATAGTGTTGTCTACAGATACATTTGATGGGTTAATTTCTCTGAAACCCTATATAGAAAGGGTTATTATTCCAGAGTTAAAGAGACGATATCCTAATAACAGTTTTGCTTCTAATCTTATAGCTAATTCTATTCATAATCCATTATTTGGAGAAAGAATCACATTTATTGGGTCCAGAGTTAATTTATCAGATCCACAGTATGAAGATACTATAGAGATTATAAAAAATAATTTTTATGGTATTCAGAATGATACTATAAATGGACATTCTATATATGAATGGATGTATATCTATGATTTATTAGTAAATAAGCATGCAGTAGGAGGAAATTCCATTACAATGCTTTTAGATGGGAATCTTAATATCGAAGACCCAGATAGTATTGTTTCAAAATGGGTTAGATACGTTAATAAATATGATAAAGCAGTTTCAACATATGCAAATTTAGAGGAAGTAAATAAAATTCCAGATTTAAAAGATATTTTTGGAAGAAATAAAGAACTTCCTGGGTATGATATATATGAGGATTCATTCGATCCATTAATAGGTTCTATGGGATCAAAAAGACCATCTTGAGCTGTGAATCCAACATATTTACCTTTATTTGTATCTGTTAAGAACTTTGGTATGCAAGTATTATTACATAGAAATGCATTATCAAGTGCTTTTGCTAAAGGTATTGTAACTATAAAATTATGTTAGTATGGCATGTATTGAAATTAAAGTTAGAGATAATATATTTAAAATAATGAATGATGAGCCCCAATCTGAGTCTGTACAAGGTTCAGATTGGGAACTTATCTATAACTTTATCACCAGAGGAACTCTTCCAGTTGGATATTGAGTTGAAGGTGATAATGTAGATAGGTACACATTATTTGATACTATATTGAATTCCCTATCTAATGAAAAGACTAATCAAGAGTTATATATTGGGGGACTGACCTCCAGTCTATCTCAAGATGAGTTTATAAATAAGTTTGTTGGAAATTCTGAATTAAACTGGGCACTAAATGATTTTGAGTCATATGATGCTAATCAGTTTCAAAGAAATGCTTTAGTAATTCCAAGTTGAGGGGATACAAAAAATTGGTACGGCTTTACTAAACAAAGGGCTCTATTATTAACAGGAAATAACTTCTTTTATAAAGAACCTAAAGTTAAAATCCTTTATAAGTCGTATTTAGAATTGCAAGAGGGATCTTCAAGGGTTTCTGAAATTATTAGTAAATTATACGCCAAAGAAGGGGATACTTCAATAGAAGATATTTATAAACAGTTAACTTGGCTAGCTAATAATCGTCTTCCAGAACTTGTTGCTGCTCTATATATTCCTTATGAATCTGCAGCAAATATGACTACAGAAGAGGTTAAGGATATCCTAAAAACAGATACAAAAAAAGTTGTTGGGTATTTGGTTAAATCTAAAGGAATGGATTATATAGTTCAGTCAAGAGATGAGAAAAACACAATAAAAGTTTTAAATCTAAATACTGGAACTGAAGAGACTTTAGATATTAGTAGAATAAATAAACTATATACTCCATTCACTCTTAGTGATTCAGGAAAATCTTATTTGTTGGCTGGAAAAGCTTGGTATAATATAGTTAATGGGAAATACATCAAGGTGGATCCTAAAGATTCTGAAGATTTATTTAGAAAATGATTTGGAGTTACTTCAGATACTACAGAAACTATAGATTTTTATAGTAATAAAAGTTCTGATAAAAAAAAATTAAGATATTGAAACAATCAGGAACCTATATTTAGTAATACTCTTGTAAATGGGCAGGAATTAACCTCTGTTCTTCCAGAAGGGAGTATAATACGTACTTCTTCTGGTATATATGTTAAGCAAGGAGATGAGTTTGTAAATGGGGATTATACATTGGACCCCATTGAAAAAATAAATACTATCACATTTACTAAAGGGAATAAAGAGCTAAAAGATTTGTTGCTGACACTAAAAGTAGTGGAAAATGAGGATCAAATATTAAGTACATCTGATTTAAGAATAATCCTACATGATTTATTTGGAGTTACTAATTTTGATACTATATTTTTTAATTATGACCAGGAGGAATTAGCTAAAGTAAATACAGCAACTATTAACGGAAATGTAGTTCCAACATTACAAATAGGAATGAGGAGAAAGGTTACAGCTACCTCCGACACCTATAGGCAGCTTAAATTAGCACTTAATTACTACATGTATTTGAATGATGTGGCTGTTGAAAAACCATCAGAAGTGGCAAACCCAAAAGTTTTCTGAAGAACTTTAAAAGATATTGTTATCAATCAAGAAAATTTAGAAGTTTCAGAACAAGTTCAGTCTACAATAGACCAATTAAGTTCTGATATATTGGACTCCACAAACGGAGATATTTTTGTAAATACTCTTGAAAGAAATAGAGCAGAATTATTTGAAAAATATGGCAAAACAGAAGAACAAGTAGATACTTTTATTCAAGAGTTAATAGATAAAGGTTTATATATCATTAGTTGTGAGTTATAATGGCATGTATAGTTAAAATTAAAGGAAAAGAAGAGTTTAAAGTATTTGATACTGAAGCTGATGCTCGAGAGTATCTAAAAGATACAAATGTAGTAATAGAGGAAATGATAAACCCTGTTACTAAAGAAAGTGAATTATATGTAAATGTACAGGATACTCATAGTGGCACAGTTAATGTAATTAGAGCTGCAAATCAAATATCCTGGGAAGCTACAAAAGAGCTACTTACTCAAACCAAATTAAACGATTGGGATACTGAGGAGTATGGCAAAAGAAGTGATGCTATATCTCTTAGTACTGCTCTGGCTGATATAAGAGTTTTGAAAGGGGAGGAGTATAAGCGATTATTTCCTGAGTTTATAACTAACAACTATTTAAACGTACTTATTCAGACTTCTATAGCTAGAGCTTATGCTATGTTTAAAGGGGAAGCTGAAAATAACGTTGATGCAATAGACTTAATTAGAACTACTTATTTCGATAATACCCTACCTTCAGAATGGAGAGAAGATGCTAAACTAAGACCCGCTAAAGAGTGATTTGAGCATTTTCAAGAGCAAATTAAAGATTCTGAATTTACGCTTGATGAAGAAACACTAGCTCAATTTGATTTAGACGCTCAGGAGGAGAATAGAAATAATTTAGATACTATGTTACGAGGAGAGATTATCCACAAGATTTTTGAAATGATTATTAAAAATCCTGTAGAAACAGCAACTCGTAAAACTAAAGTCTGGAATGCAATAACAGATTTGCTAGATACTTTCAGGGTAAAATATGGAGAGGATTATGATGAGGTGCCTGACTCACTTACTGTTATTCAAAACTTAATTACTGGCACAGAAACCTCTCCTTCTCTTGAACAAATTTTCGATTCTTACTACAAAAGAGTCGTAAAAGCAAAGCAGGATATTGAAGATGTCTATACAAAAGCGTATAGGGATAGAGGAGAATCTCCTACTGTATCCTGGTTAGCGGAACAACGTATAACCGCTGATTTAGATTCTGAGGTTAATGGAAAGAAAAAAATCAGAGGTAAATTAGATGCAATTTTAGTTGTTAATGGTGTTCCTAATATAATTGATCTAAAAGTTTCAAGGAATGATATTTCTGAATGGGCACCAGAAAAGACTTTGAAAACAAAATATCAGTTAGCTATGTACTGGAGACTACTGGGAAAATTAGGACTTCCTGTAAATGATAGTGGTCTTGATATATATAATATTACTTTGGGAAAAGATAAGACTGCTACTAATGGAATTCTAAAATCTTTTTCAACTAGCGTAAAGACAGATAGTAATATTAATGCAAACTTAGATCCAATATTTTCTAGAGCTATTCAAAGATTGGAAGTAAATCCAAAGCAATTAGAGGTAATGGCTTCTAATATAGAATCTCTATTTGGAAAAGGATCAGCTAGAGGTCAGAAAAAAGCTAATATTGATTACATAAAGGCACAGCTAAGAAAAAATGCTGAGAATTCTGTATATAAAGGCAAGTATAATCTATCATATAATATATGAAGTGAAACTGGAGCAAAACTTGAGAGAAAGACTATTAAAGGAATTTCTAAGGAAAACTTGGATTCTGTAATAGATAAAGTTGCTCAGGAAATTGTCGAACGTTCTGGTAATAGATTTGATAACCAATATGAAACTTTAGTTAGTGATATAAGGGAATTCCTAAATAGAAGTGATAAAGACATTTCTTCATTTGCTAGTGCAGCTAATAGTGGAGACATCATAAACCAATTATCAGCAGTTCTATTAAAGTATAAGGGCTCTGGGGCAAAAGTGATAAATTCAGACCTTGCGAAACAGTATAATATGATTCTAATAGAAACTCCTATTGGAATTGACATTATAAATTGTTTATCGTTGAATCCAAACATTCCTTGGGATTCTACAAATAAGAAGGCCAAATTATTTGAAAATGTTCCTAATGTTGTAGGAGATAGAAATTTAAAAACTATTGGTAATATAGAAATAGTAAAATCTTTACTAATTGCTAATGATCTATTAAAAGGAAGTGGTAAGAAACTTGGAACAATTGCATGTCTACAATTAGGTGCCCCTGTTGGATATATGATGACTACTGCTAACATGATTAATAACATGGAGATAGCAACCAGATTCCTGGGAATTAATAATAATCTGTCTAAAGATAGATTTGTTGATCCCTTAGTGAATGTGCTGTACATGTTTAATCAGTTTATAGATTCTACAAAGCAACTTTCCCAGGTAGGAGAAAATATCAAACCTTCGAAAATGGGTAATCTTTTAGATGGGGATAAGTTTAATCTTTTAAAGGAAGTTCTTACAAAAAGATCGGGGTTAGATAAAATAAAAACTGCATCTTCTGATTTAATAGATTCTACAAAGGTAGAGCTATTAAAAGTAATTAGACAACAGCTTAAAGATAGTTTCCCAGCATTATTTGAGAATCCTGGAAAGATTAATGTTATCTGTCCAGAAACTACATTAATGGATCAAATTGAAAAAGCCTTAGCAATCTATCAGAATAGAGAGATGGTTTGTGAGTCTGATATTTCAATGTATGGGTGGAATTCTGGAGCAATGTGAGCTTCCATGGACTTGATTCCTAGTGAAAATGTCCAGATAATTAGAACTATTGTGGACGCTGCATTTGGAAAAATCAGAGAAACCTTCTCTGAATATAAGGCAATAAATAGAGCACAAGTAGCCAAACTCAAAAAAGGAAATGATTATGGATTAATACGACATCTAGTTGTTGGAGATAGTTCTTCTAATTACTTTAATTTATTTAGAAGAAATAGTGATAATGAATTGGAAGATGATGATTATATCCTAAAAAACCCATGAACCTCTACAAGTTTAACCCCAGCTCAAAGGGATTTTATCAAATATACTCTTTACGAATTAAATAAATATTCCTACGACAAGAAGAAGTATAAATGAAATTCTTGAAGAGATGTTAAAGAAGAGCAGTTTAATAGAGAAGATTATTTTATCCCTCTACTTAGAGCTAATGGCTTAGATAAATTTAGGGATCCAAAAGGAGGAATTAATTTCCCTTCTGTTCGTTCATGATATGATGAGATTAGAAATAAGGCAGTTCAGATGAAAGATACTTTGGAAGGACAAATAGAAGAACGTAAAAAAGTTTCTGACTTGTTCCAAGGTGTTTATAATGAATTTGAATCTAGGAAGAACCCAAATGTTCGTAGAGACATTATTGAGAAGAATGGAGGAATTAAAAACTTTTCTATGGACTTAGAGACAATACTTGATACTTTTACAATAGCTATGGAGTCTCAGAAAGTCTTTGATATGGAAGTTATACCTGCGATAAAAGGGGCTCTTTATTCTATACAATTCCAATCTTATGTAACTGGTAAAGAACTTCCTAATTTTGAAGAGTTTGTCAGAAAGTATGTAAAAAGTGCTATATATAATGATAGTATCATGGCCCCTGAAGTTCAGACTGCTTATAAAGTAATTGCCCCAGTTCGCGCAGCTGCATCAGCAGTAGCCCTTGGTTGGAATATAATGAACGTTCCTAGAGAGGTTATCATGGGCTTCTGGACAAATATAAGTAAAGCTATGTTTGCATCTTATGGTAAGGATACTTTTGGAGTGGGAGAATATATTAAAGCTTTAGGTATTTTAACTGGAGATGTCCCTAACTTTATTATGAATGTTACCAAAGTAGAACTTCTTAATGAATTCTATGGAATGGCTAATATGTCAATTACTGAAATTCCAGAACAAGCAACTTCTAATAAAACTGGTGTATTTGCAACATTCAACAGGTTTATGTCATGGTCTTTGACTGCTCCTGATTATTGGAATAGAATGTCAATGTTCATTGCTCAAATGATTCATGATGGGTGCTGGGATGCTCATGAGTTAGTAGAATCTAAGGATGGAGTAAGAGAATTAAAGTATAACATGGCAAAAGACAAAAGGTTTGATATCTATGTGAAGTACAAAGGAGACTATAGTAAAGTACCTAAAGAATTAAAAACAAAGTTTAATGAACAGGAAGCTTTATATATGGTTATGAGGGATGATATGAATAAAGAATTAGGAGTAGCTAAGCAAATTCCAAGTCCAGAACCAGGTAAAGTTCCTAATCTTCCTAAAGCATATACAGATTTACAACGTAACTCCTTTAAATCTTTCGCTGATATGTCTTTTGGTTACTATGACAAAGAGGTGAAAGCATGGTTCTTTAAGACTGCTATCGGAGGAATTTTTAAGCAATTTATGGCTTTCATGTCTGCTAAAAAAATGATGTATTTCCAAGTGCGAACAGATCAAACTGCCAGAGGTAGTTATGAACAACTGACTGATTCTTCAGGAAACAAACTATGGTCTATAGCAATAAATAACAGTCCATTAGAAGTACGTATAGTAAATGACAAGGATTTAGAAGGTGAGTATAAACAATATGCAGCAGATGCAAAACCAAAGCTGGGCTGAACTGGTGCATATATGGAAGGAATTTTTCAATCCTATATTCACTTGTTTAAAGATTTAGGAATAGGTACATATGAAGCTCTTCGCAATGGTGATACTTCTGTGTATAAAAAATTATGGAAGGATTATGGTAAAAAGGGGGATATTAGACATTCAAATGTACTTCAAGGCTTATATGACCTTCTATTATCAACCTTATTTATTACATTAATACGAATGATGTTTTTTGATGATCCAGAAGTAACAGGAATTAGCTATAAAAAGCAACTTCAAAATGCTGGTTCTATGTTCCAGAATTTATACTGGATAGCAGATCAATCTACTCAAGATTTCTCTGTATTAAGACTTTTAGATCAAGGTTTATTTACTTGGGAAGTTCCTTCATTTAACATTTTACAAACTACTGCAAGAAACTTTTTAAGAGCTGCAGGAGATGATGATTTAAATATAGCTGAAGCAGCTCTGTCTGGAACTGTTAATTCCGTCGGTATGTTTAAACCTTTACGTCCAGCTGTACGTAAATTAACCGAAGAAAGTTAAAAAAAATACCCCTACCTGCATATAGCAAGTAGGGGTATTTTAATTTATTTTTTAACTTTTAATCCTCCATTGCACACAGTGCAATTAGAACCTTTTCCAGATTCTTTAAGATTAAATACTCGAATATATTTTCCATACTTTGTGTCTTGGAACTCATGTTCAATTTTATTGCTTTCGCAATATCCACATCGTTTTATTTCTGTAGGCATAGTTTACTAATATTTTTTATTTTGTAAAATAAATCGGATAATGTACCATCATTATTAATCAGATAGTCATAGTCTCCATTTCCATATAATGTTAAAAGCTCTCTTTCTGAGGCATGAGAGCCTGCCTTGCACTCTGGTCTATGGATATAAATAACTTCCCCTCCTCGTTTCTTTGATTCTTCAAATTCAATCTGGAATCGCAGATCTGAGATAATCATATTTTTGCACTCTTGCTCATATGTAGTTAAAATCCATAATTTATCCCCAAAATAATATCTCATTATTTCAGTTCCAAAGTATTGCAAAACCTGTCTAATAGAAAGTCAGTAATCTTCAGTTAAAGAAGGATTAAGATCCTTAGCTAACTTTGAAAACTTATTATCTACTAGAATTTTTTCTCTTTCTACAAAATTCTTATGATGAATTGTTAAAGTACTGAAATCTATGTAATAGTCCTCTTTAAATTGTCTATCTTCAAATCTTTCAACACTAACATTAAGGAGTATTGAAAGAAGACATTTTAAAGTATCAGCAAATCTACAAATCTTAAATTTTCCCTCTGTAAAGATATTACAATGTTTATACATTCAATATGTTTGCATTCATCTTGGAGAATTCAAACAAAATTGAAGCATTTTCGCACTTTCATCCTTGCCACTTCCCTTTAAACCAGCTATACATAGAATATTCCTAGTCAACATATGTTTTGATTTTAAATGGGAGGTTATGAAGAGTGTCCATAACTTGTTTATCTTTTTCTCTATAAAAATTAGAAAGGATGCCTCTACATAAAGTATATGTTAAAGATTTATCTTCAGATGTTGCATTTTTCCAAACATTTAGTTCTAATACTCTAGCTATTCCAATAATGGGATCACGAGAAATATATCTTGTATCTATATTTAATGACTTAAAAACTTGAGATACTCCTGTTGTTCCCATAGCTTTATTCTTATATATATTATCGAAATTCCCACATAATAAACATGTTACTGCAGCAGGGCTTTCTGTAACATTCATTCCTTGTAAAATTTTTAATCCCAGTTCCACAGTAGTATCATCGGTTGATGCTAGCATATCATTTAATGACAAGATACTTTCTTCGGTAATCTTTTCCAATGTACCGTTAACTAATTTATCTAGAGCACTTTCTTTTGCATATTTTGGATATACAGAAACTATATTATCAATTGTTTCTGTATAGGTTTCATCACAAAATACTAACTTTCCACTATAAATCAAAGTGGAACCTTTAGGTAAGGTATTTATAGTTTTGACGCCATCTATAAAGTCTGTTCCCTGAGAGCAAACATTATCATAAATAAATGAATCATTATCTTTAAACAATTTTGGGCAAATGCTATAAATTATTTTAGTTTGATCCTCTTTAACATATTCAAATAAATAATACTCTCCACTACTAGGATAATAGTTAAAAGAATCTGGAATTATAGCAGCATCACATTTTGCTACCTTAATAACTCTTTGAAATTTTGTATCTCTAATTTTGAACCGTGGATAGGTTGAACTAGAGTCAAAATATAGCTTAGTTACATCCGATAGATCTGTAAGTTTATTAGTTAGCGCAGTATTTATTTCTTCAGGGGTATGTAGCACCATTGAAGTTCTAACTGAAAAACGCATATTTTCTGAATGATATAAAGACCATTTACATAAATTTGCTGATCCACAATTTCTCCTATAAGGAACAAGAAATGCAATATCAATTCCGTTTAATTTCATATTATAAAATTTTAGCTCTGATTTTAGGATTCATAATTAACTTATTTGCTCTTCCTGAAAACTTTGTAGTGATTGTTTTAATTAAATGAAACAATAAGTCCTCAGTTAGTAAAGGTTCAGGAGAATTGATAAATTCAAGCAATCGATCTTGAACTACTTCTGTTTTGGCTCCCTTTTCTCCGAAATATAAAAGACTATAATTAAGTAATCTTGTAGATAATACAGAAGCTATATCTGGACGATATCCATTACTATCATATACACAACTCTTAATTTTAGTTTTTACAGTATCCCAAGGTTCAAACAGCATATCTTTGGGAGCAATAAGTTTATCTAATTTATTTGCAATAAATGTAGTAAATAAATTACCAACAATATTCTCTTTAGATGTAAAACATCCCTTAGCAATATTAAGAATCATTGCTAAGTTTGATGGAGTACTCCAGTCCTTTAAACCAGAAATAGCATTACAAAAAGTAACATAACTTCTAGGATTAATTTTTTGTACATTGCCTTCTTTCTCAAATATCTCTGGATACAATAAAGCAAAATTAATAGCTCGAGAATCCAGTTTATCCGTTTCTGCCCAACGAGCCCATACATTAACATCAAAGTCTATTTCAAAGTTAATGTATCTAGTTTTCTGAGCATTATCCATTGTACTAACATTATAATCCCCATTGTCAGGGTTAGAAGTTAGTACAATAGTACAGTTCTTAGGAAGTTTCCAAGAGATATATTCACCTCTATCAATAAGCTCCATAGTTGCTTGTAAGAACATAGGTAAAGCCATTATTGTTATCGTAAAGGCTCTTTATCCTTTACTTCTATATATTTCTATATAGTTCAGACTATATCTTATATAACCACTGAATGTTGATACATATAGGTTATACTTCCGCACTCGTGGTAGTTCATTCTCTTCAGCATCACCTGTTAAGACAGTATCTACTAGTCGTTGATCCTTCTTAGTATTTCTACTAAGCTTGGATTAGGGTTGTCCTATTAGGATTTTCCCAGATTCACGGAATTTTATACTCGCGCACTTATAAATATTTACATTTGTACCTATGCTTTACTAATTTACCTTTGTTATGACAAACTACTGATATAGAAGCACAAATAGAATTAAAATTATCTTGAGGTTCACAAATACTTCTTGCTGCATCCGCAATACTATTATAAATTTTACTTAGTCCAGAAACAGTATCTAAAATTTCTACTTTTCTATTTGTTGCTTTACTGCTATTCTCCATAGTAGGATCCTTAACAATATTAATATCTGGATTTAGTTTATCAATTCAATATTTTTCTCTAGTTTTTAGCTCATCTTGATTACAAACTTCAAGTATCTGATAGTAAATTTTACCTCCATCTTTGTACTTATTGTAGACTCTTTGCATAAATTTATTATCATGATAATTGTGTATTAATTTTTCTGAAAATAGATGTATCATATTATATATTATTTTATATACATATATAATACTTATTTGATGACTATACAAATATTATTATATTTATTTTTATTTACGCGAGTAGTCATCTAAAAGCAATATACATCCATTTTCATTATCTTCCTTTGGCATTCACGTAGGAGGCGCGTAGGACATTCGAGTTAGGTTCTGGACCTTGTACCCATTTTGTAGATAATATGCCAGCAGATCGCTTGAAACCCATTGACATTCACCTTCATCAGAGCAGACATAATATTCTTTTATGGGGAAACCAATTAGCAATTTTTTTTGTTATCGTAAGGGCTCTTTATCCTTTACTTCTATATATTTCTATATAGTTCAGACTATCTCTTTATAGACCACTAAATTTTGGTAAATATAGGTCTATACTTCGCACTCGTGGTTATTTCTCCTTCAACACCACTTGGTAAGGGTACTTTAACTAGTCGTTGATCCTTTACTTAATTTCTTAAGTACTTGGATTAGGATTATCTTCAGCATTATCTGTTAAGACGTTTCCAGATTCACGAAGTTTTAATTTTGGAATTAAAATTATCTGTTTATTTAATTTAAGATGCATAGCAAGAAATTTTCAAACATCTTTGACATTACTAAAAGCAAATTGTTCATTTTTATTATCATCTAAATAATAAAAATCAAAATGTTTTCCTATATATTGCGGATTAATTTCAAATTTTTGAACAGGAACTTCGCTATTACTATATCGTAATCGAATTCCATTTCAACAGACACCTTTTTTGTATCCGCTAGCAAGTTTTTGAACATCTTTTTTTGATAAATTGAGTTGTAATGCAGCGTCTTCTTTATTTTTATACTTACACATGAATTCTCCAAAATAGTTATACTGCTCTACTTCACAAAAATCAAATTGTGTCTTATATTTGCCGTTTAATACACCTTGTTTTATTGAATTACTTAATTTTTTTCTACTATATTCAGATAGTTCATTTGTAACTGGATCTTGAAGATTCATATCTGATTTATAGTAGTCTATTCAATATTTTTCTCGATTTATTCTAATTTGAGGATCACAGAATTCTAAGATTTCTACATTAATATTTTGTATACCATATTTGTTGGATACTTTTTGTAAAAAATCATTAGGGTGCTTATTTTTTAATAAATCTGTTCTATGTTCTATTAATCTTGAATATAGACTCTTGCTACTTCCTATATACAAGTGGCCTCCACAGCTTAACTTGTATATACCTGATTTTTTAGATAATTCTTTGCTACTTAGTGTAAATAATGTTTTCATATTTGATGTTAATCATTTAATAAAAACAAATTTAAACATTATTTTACTAATTTCCAAATGTTAATCTCCCAATTCTTCACACTGAGAAAGATTCAATTTGATGAATCCCATATTCAGTTCTTCAGCTATTTGTAAAATTGTAGAAGTCTTTCCAATTCCTGAATCGGCTTCCAATGAAATTGCAGTGGGAATTTTTCCAACTTCCACTAAACGTTTGTTATTCTCAATAATATATTGAAATATAGTTTTAAATTCTTCTAAATTAACTTTATTCAGCTCCATTATCAGATGGGATAAACATACTGTAACCTGGATAATGATTATTTTTATTACCATTAGAGGTAATTACCCAGATCATCTGCTTCATTACTTTAAAAGTATCTGTAGGTGCATAGCCATCTGTAAAGAATACTAAAGTAGAGTATTGTTTTCTACATTGATTGTAGTAGTCAATAACAGGTTTGAAGTCTGTACCTCCTCTACCAGTGAATGTACCATCAAAAGTCCCTTTGAATGGATATATTCTATGTATTCTAGCGTCGCACTCAATTACATCAACACCTGCCCCAGCTTTCCAGATGTGATAAATCTCACTAATAAAATCTTTTAACTCCTTAGTACTAACAGAACCAGAGGTATCAATAGCAACTAAAATATCATGTTTATGTTTTAGTTTAATACCCGCAGCTCCCTCAAACCGTTTAGATACTTTGCGATGTGTCTTTTTTACAAAGACATCAATAGCAAATCCTAAAAGTCGTCTAAAATAGGCCTTCCAGTTAAATATAGAAGGTTTTATCTTAAACAATTTATCCACATATTCTTTCAGCTCGGAAGGAATAGTTCCTCTAGATTTAATTACTTGAGTTGCAACCTGTTTTACAATGTGGTCAGTTTGATTGTTAATTAAAGTTTTTTCTGCGTCTGATAAATCAGAAAAATCCTTTCAATGATTATGGTTTTTCGGCCCCCCAGAGGAGTCTTTCTTATCTTTATAAAGGTATTCATAATAGTATTTGGTTCCTGCTTTTGGAGGAAGCATGGGATCAATATTTTTGATATCAATAGCATCTTTTGGAAGAACATCAATATATTGATTTACTTCTGCATCAGCGGCAATATTGAATACTTTTTTATCATTAAAAGATTCTTGCATTAACAAATGTTTAAATGCAATATGCAATAGCTCATGTTTTAATACTCCTAATTGCTCATCATCAGTTAAAGTATTTCAAAAATCGGGATTAACACATAATTCATAGTTAATCCCGTTTCTTGCAACTCATGCTGTTGCATCATCTTTAGAATAATATTTATTTAAAGATAATAGAAATAAACCATAAAAAGGATCTTTAACTACAAGTTGTTTACAAGCTTTAATCAGATCCATATTTATTTATCTCCATATTAATTATTTATTAAGTTTCTTTTTATGAATTCCTCTTTCAAAGGAATAGCAAGTTCTCTAGCCTGTGGATGTGCAGCAACATCACAACGTAGTTTGAAAAATCCTTTCCACTGTTCAACGGTTCCAGTCATTACTAACTCTGTTTTGAGAGAATTTGGAAGTATAGAACGAGCTTGTTGAGGAACCCATCCTTCATTTAATAGTCTAAAATAACATTTTTCTGATTCTTCTAAAGAAGATAAGAAATTAAAATAGTTTGGAGACTTCTCAATATATCCAAAATCTTTATTTTGAATATCTGCTCCTACACGATACCCAATGCCATCATGCCAATAACTTTGTCCTTCTGGAATATTTGTCCAATAAGGAATAATAAAAGTAAGTTCATTACCAAACTTATCTTTGCTATAATTACAGTACAATTAGTTAATGTTCAAGCTCTTTATCTTGAACTCTCTGAGTTTCCTCAGAGTATCGGACTATATCATCATCCTTTATAGGATGTCCAGCACTCGTGTCAGTATTATATTCTTTAAAGAAATTATAGCAACTACACCATTCATAATCCTTTCCTTCTAAAAATACACAGTAATCTGGGCACTCTTTACAATTTACTATAATATTTTCCATAAAGTTTCAACTATTAGTCTCTGAAGCTTCCAACTTTGTTAAAGGTTGGCTTGCCTGCTGATTAGCATGCATTATTATGTTTAGCTTTTCAGCAATTCACTGGATTTTCATAACAGATTACTCTATTAGGCCGCTATTGCTCTATTAACGGGTACTTTCTTGAGCAAAACTAAATACTCTATGCCTTACAAATTCCATTTGTTATGTACAGACTCTTTATTCTGTACTCTCCTCTTTTCAAAGGAGTATCGGACTATATCATTATCTTAATTTTCTATATTTTAACTTTTTATTTGAATATCATGTATTAGCATTATTACATGTATCTTCTGTGCAAGTTAATGTTACAGGTCTATCTCAACCTGCTGCATTTAACACTTGATATACATCATTGATGTATATTTTATCTCCTGTTTCTGAACATATTAGTCCAGATCAATAAATTTCAGGTTTATAATTAACTCACGTTTGAGTTATTTTATCAAAATAAGTTTTCATATAGTTTTAATTAAGATATTGGGCACTCTTGCGAAGGATTATTGTTAGGCTCACCTTCGTAGTCTCTGAACCTTTCAAGATCTTTTAACCTAATCTTGACTTGGCTGCTGATTAGCATGATTTACAACTTTTTGACACATTTCAACAAATTTATATTTTGAAATTTTAGCTTTCCAGCAATTCACCCAATTTTCGAAGTGTATTACTACACTAAGCCACAAATTTCTCTATGGGAAACACCTCGATCACAAATAAACTTTACTGTAATTCGTTTTTCATGATATTCAGTAGGTTCACAGAGATATTTTAAATCGTCAAGCCAGTCATTTTCATATAAAACTCTGTAATTAGTTGTGATATGATAATTACCATAAGAATCTGTATTAATAACTGAGTAAGAATTAGAAAGGTATTGTTCAGTTACCCAATTATCACCTATTACATTGTAAGCATGATCCTTATGAATATAAAGATATACAGTACCATGTTCAAGCATAGCAGTATGCTGTCTATCCTTAATCATATTAACAAATTTCTCTGCTGAGTCTTCTGTAATACGATCCTCTGATTTGTAGCATGAACGCCCCGCCAATTCTATTTGTTTATATATACCATCTAGTCCAGGTTCTTGTTCTATAATTTCAAAATAAGGTTTAATTAGTTTCATAATATTTTAATATTTATCAATCTCAAAATAATATTTATCTATAATCTGCAGCATTACATTATATGCTTTTTTAAATTTTCTAGAATTTTTATTAAAATATGTACGATATAATAGAATTTTATTATCTTTATTTATCAGGTAATATTCTGACATATAACTAACAGGATTATAACACCTATAGATTAATTTGTCTTCATCTTTTAAAATATTATCAATTTGATAATATTTTAATGTACTTAACATAGAAATATTATTTAAAATAGAATCAATTAATGAACTTGGTATAATAGATGCATAATAGCTATCAAATGTTGTATATTCAGATATAGTACCAAGGGTATTAAGATATGGAAATGTACGAATTCCTTCAAAGTGTTTGATAAGCACAATATAATCTTCACTCCCAATAATTTTATATACAGATATATTTTCAATATTAGAGCTAATATTTAAGTTTTGATATTTTAAATATTTTTTCGCATAAAGAGACGGAGTTATACCTATAGAAAAAGGATAATCAGTTTGTTTTTCCATGATATCGTATTCATAATCATATGATACAGCGGCTATAACATTAATATTTAATACTCGATCTCCCAAAGAATATATTGGCCTACAAAAAATATTTTGTACACTTAATATAAAAATAAAAATTATTAAAAATTTAAATTGTTGCATGAATTATAAAAATTTATATTTTTCAATTTCTTTTTCTAAATCAGATTTTGAAATACTTCCAACATGTCTCCAAACTTCTTTATCATCTTTTAATAAGACTAATACAGGAATGTTTCTAATTTTATAATTAGTTAACACAATAGGATCTACTTTATCCACATCGATATCTTCTATTTCTATCTTATTTTTGAGTTCTTCAAGAATAGGCATCATAGCGCGACAGGGCGCACAATATGAAGCCCCAAATTTAATTAATTTTATCATGCTCAAATATTTTAAGATTTGACCAACCGTCTATAAATGTTTTAACATTGTTGTTTTTATACGCATAGATGTAATGATTGTGCGAAGGCTTAATTTCCTCACCTCTATTTTTTAAATTGCGGTTTCTAAAACCTTCTATTTCCGCTTCAACACGTTCACGACTAGTTGTTAATATAGTTTCAGTAATTTCACAACCATTGTATATATCTTCCCAATAGAAGACTAGTTCATATATTTTCATTTAAAATAATGTTAATTGTCCATCGTCAATAGCATTAATGATTTTATATGTTTCAGCTATATAAAAACTATAATCAATATCATAATTATCGGATTTAAAATAACTATTAAATAATGTAAATTGTTTACCTTTATTTAATTGAGTCATTCTTTTAGATCCATTATAATAAATAGTAATTGATCCACCATTATTTGATGCAAAATATCTAGTTGTTCTAGATAAAGACTCAGATATTTTTTGAAAATTTTTAAGATAATTAAAATATGCTTTAGATGAACTATTAATTTTTAATCTAATACAAAAATCAAATATGTCTTTATGATTTTTAATTGTTTCTTCTACTGGAATATTATATATGTAATAATTTTTTAAAGCAATTGGAACAATACTCATAGATGAGTCTTTATGAAACTCTTTATATATTTCAAAACATCCTTTTAGTTTTATATGTTCGTTTTCTTTAGTAGAATCATCATAAACTGCGGCGTAATTATTTACGTCTCGTATTATCATCTGTTTATAATAACTAAATTCACTTTGTAATCCAGTAAGTTCTTCTAACTTAATACATACTTCTTTTATATTATTTATTTTATTTTCTGGAAGTCTAATTGTAATGCCATCCGTATTAATTTGAATAAATTCTAATTCTGGACAAACTTCTACCATTTGTTCTGCCCACATACATATAAAACATTGTCCAGCAATTGTAGTCTTATATGTATATAAAGGATCATATAAAAATGATGTTTCTTCTCCACTTTTACCATAAGTTCCATTTAGAAGAAGTTTATATCCTTCAATTAATGCATTATTTCTTTCAGCTTTAGGTTTATGTTTTTCATCTATTCGGACTTTAATAAATTGGGTATATAATTTATTAAAACTTTTTCCCAGATGTTCAGGATAAAGACATAGTGATTTAGCTATACTTGGATATAGACTTGAAATATCAAGATCTAAAATTATAAATCCATCTTTAGATTCATATATTCCAGACTTAATACAACCATGTGATCCACCTAATCCAAAATCAAATCCTATTCCATGAAAATAAATAGTTTTTGAAAAATCTTTAGATCCTGGAATAATTGTTGTATTATTTAAAATATCTAAAAACTTTTTAAATTCTTTACTTTTAATATTACACCAATATGGAATACAATCTTTTAAACAGATTTTATCACGATATGTTTTTAACTTTTTTATATCAAAAGGATTTGCATTAACTGCTCTACTATATAACGTTAAAAGGAGTTGTTCTCCAATTTTTACATCAGGTCAATTATAACATGGAATGTCAAACATAATTCTAAATTGTTTTCTCAATTCCATTTTATTTCTCCCAATATATATTGGATAATCAGTTTTACCTAAAGTAGTTTGATAAAACTTATTAGTTGCAAATACATCATTTTTATTATACGAAAGTACAAGTGGAATATTTGATGAAGTACAATATTGTTCATGAGAAATAGGCATTTCTTGAAGATTTTCCATTCTCATTGCAAATTCAAGGTCTTTTAACGAAGTTCTGCGTGCTTTATTGTTATAATGCCAGATTTGAAATAAATCAATTTGAATTATAAATTTATTTTTATCACTAATTTCTTTAAATTCAGAAGAATTGATTAAATCTTGAGCTTTTTTATAAAGTTTTGTTGCTAATTCTTCTCCATCAAGATATTTATATTCATTTCAATGTCTAATAAAATGATGTAATACAGGATAGTCAAAATTATTATTATTAAATCCTACTTGAAAAAAACCTTGTCTAGTTAAATGATTATATAATTTTTCTGAATCATTTTGACTGCGATGTATTACAAATTCAAATCATTCATCAGAATCAGGTAAATATGAAACATAAGTAAATAGATTAGAAATAGTTTCTATATCGTATACTTCTGGAATAAGTTTACTCATATAATGTATATATCTTGTTAAAGTTAATTTCATCTATTCAGAACTTATAACCATTCCAGTTGCAATAGAATCCATTGATTCTCTTATTTTCTCTATGTTGTACTTGAAGTTTCAAAATATAATTATTATAATCATATTTTGTCATTGGTTCAACTTCAAGATCAAATCTTTTAACTTTAGCTTTCATATGATATTCTATTTAATCATTCTTCTTCAACAAAGTATGCAGAAGAACCATATTTAGACACTCATTCATCATCATTAATGAGACAGGCATGTTCGTTAAAACCAGATTCAGTCATTAAAAATTGAATATCTGGTCATTCTACAATTACATATTTATTCATTATAGCTTCAGTTTAGTAAGTCAATCTTATAGTTACATTCCTTAATTTCATCCCCAAGATTATCTTCTATAACTTGATAAATATCATTTTCAAGAAAAGACCAATCATCTGGAGATTTGATTTCAAAGTGACCAAATGTAGTTACTTCTCTTATAATTTCGGAAGCAAATAGAATACCATCGAGATTTACATATAACCTATAATTATAAGTTACTTGTATATCATTCCAAGGTGCTGAAGGATCATTATCTCAACAGCTATCAGGAATATTCTTAGACATAAGAACTAATAAATAATAGAATAGGCTCATATATAGGAGTAATGTAGTAATTCATCCTACATACTCCTATATAAAGCATCTGATATAATTTAATTAAAGTTCGCATTTCATAATTTTATTTATTGCATCTTCTGCTATTTGTGCACATGTACTAGGAAGCCCTTGAAGATATACTCTGGCCATTCCAAATTTGAGTTTAATTTGCGCATAAGTAAACTTTGGATTTATTAATTCAAATAAAACAAAATGTTTATCTAACCAATCCACAACCTTCCCTTCAGCATCACTAAACTCCAATCCTTCAAATCCTTCTTCTAAATGGTTCTTCCATTTATCATTAAATTCATCAACAGTCATATATTATAGTTTTAATCATTCACAATTCATTATTTTATCATAAAATGCAGGAATGTATTTATTCAATTCTTCAAGAGATAGGTCATTTTTAATAGTATTGAATCTATTAGTACATAAAACAACATTACCAGAAATATAACCTTTTTCGGGAATAACTTTATCTATAGATATAATATTTCGGTCCGTAAATCCTTTATTAACCCCTCAAGTCATTAATATGCCTGAATAAAAACATAATTTATTTTGTTTTAGGTAAATATCGTTAAGTTCAGAAAAAGTAATAGTAAATATATCTCCTTTTCTTTTTGCTTCAGTCTTTCATCTATTATACTTCTGTTTAAATCATTTGTTAAAATCAGAATTTAAATTTTCATATATCTGATGTCTTCTGCACTGATTACAGTAATCAAAAATATATTCTTTAGATGTTCCTTTTCTGCCTCTTTGAAATTCTGAAATATCTTTAATCTTTCCACACCTACAACATTTCTTATGAGACTGGTCTATTAATAGGGTTTCTTTAAATTTTAATTCACTAGGATTTGTTTTAAGTCAGATGCTAATAATGTTCCTATCAATATGTACTATCTTGGAAATTTTGCAAAAACTCAATCCCTGTTCTCTAAGAGTTTTAACTTGTTCAAAAAGTTCTTTAGTTAATTTTGTATTCATAATATAGTATTTTATATATAAAGGTAATATAGTTTATTATGATTACAAAACTATTAAATATCATCAAACTAAAAATCTCCGTAGTATACTTGATTAGCTAAAAGACCCAATTCTCTTCAAGTTTTTATAACAGCGTCTCGGTCGTCGAATACCGCAGCTACACAATATTTATCTTTAATATGTTCATTATAAATTTCAGTCTTAACAATAGCATCCTTTCTATAATCTTTTTCTTTTCTCATATAGAATAAAAAATCGCTACATGTTAAATATCTATTCAGCCATTTAAGAGTTTCTTTCCTACATACTTCGGTATCTTCACGACCTGTAACAATAATAATTTGATACATCTTTGATAAAGAGTTAACTAAATCAATGACAGGATTATTTGGAAGATCCTCATTTACTCGATGATACTCAAACGGACCTCTTCCATTCATTAATGATAAAGTTCCATCAATATCACAAATAATAGCATGAGGAAGACTTTCATCTTGTTTAAGAATAAATCTTTCTTTAGCTGGAGATTCCTTTTCTTGGTTTACAATTTCCTGAGACATATCAGGAAAATATGTATTAAAGAACCTACGTAATACTGCCAGTCCTACTTTACGAGTCCTTTTCGTATCACGCCAGTAAGCTTCATTGAATGAAATAACAAACTTTTTAAACTCTATGTCTACCTTTAGTTCAGTAGCGAGTTTAGTTAACTTATCAATAGTTTTCTGATTAAGATTAGTGGCATCTACAATAACATTTAAGTTACGATTAATAGCTGCTCTAATAGAAAATTCTTCAATATCAGAAATATAATTTTCACGAGATGGGACCCAATATTTACCAGTTCCTTCTCTAATTTCATCTCTGGATACAATTACCCAGTTAGGCTTATCCTTTATAAACTCTTTAGCCCAGGTACTTTTACCTGAAGCAGGACAGCCTTGAAGTACGATCATCTTACTCATTATTCTCCCTCCACATTTGATACATTGGTGCAGATACTTCTAAAAATTCACTAAAAGCTTCAGCCACCTTATAAATTGATTTAAATACATCAATTCTATTCACTCTTCCCTCTTTAATTACTTGGATTCCCCATAAAGATTCTTGTATAATTTCATCATCAGATAAACTTCAAGGATATTTACAAGCTCCTAATAAACTGTTTTCTAATAATTTTCTAAGCTTTATAATATCTGGCTTTACATAGACAGATACATATTCTTTTATCTTATAGGATTTTCCAAGTGATGTGCAAACTATTGGGAGTAAACTTCCCTTCTGTAATCTTTGAAACCAACATTCTGAAGAAAAGTATCATATATTGTCATATTTCTCTGGAGGTTCTGGAGCATCAGTAACAATAATATACCGAAATCCAGAATCAAATAAAGAACAAGGAAGCTTGTAAAAATACAAAACTTCCTTGTTTTCTTTAAGTGCCTGAATATCTTCCTTAGAAAACGACCTCATTATTCTTGTCCTGATTCAATGTCAGCTTCTCCCTTATCAAGCATCTTGGTTTCCCTTTCAAGGAATGCTACTGACTTAAGTTTATAAACATCAATTTCACTTATTTCTCTACGAAGAACAATTCCTTCTTCGGGAACTTTATTGTTACAAAGAACAGACTCTCTCTCTAAGTATTTATCTCTCAATGCTTGCAAGAAATTTTCATGCCAATGCTCATTGGGATTCAACTCAGGAAATAGCTGTTGTGCTGTTCCATAGTAGAGCTCTTTAATACAATGAATTCCATACTTTTCACAAAAGGTCTTCATTTGTTGAGTAGAGAATTCAAAAACTCTTCCTTCTACATTAGTATATGTAATTCTGTAAACAATAATGTCAAACAGTTTTGCATCATACATTTGTTTAGGAGTCATTTTTGAATACTCATAAGTTTTAGGATCATAGATACATTGATAATCATATCCAGATTGAATCATAGATCCTGTAGGCATATATCCTACAATTTCTGCGTAGATAGAAAGCCCCTTAGATAAGTAATCCTTTAATACTTCGAAGGCAAGATTCCAAATATCACAATCGTAATATCCCTTGGTCATGCTAGGATTTAGTTCAGGATTTTTGATAACTTTTCTAGATGAACAAAATTTCTTATATTCACTTTCAGATACAGGAATTCCAAAGAATTTAGCAATCTTTTCCTTTAAAGAGAGATTTTTCTTAGTAAGTAGGTTACATAGAATCAAACTTGTTCCATGCTCTTTCCAAGAGATATTAATAATATCAGTTGGCTGAACCTTATGAATATTTTTCTGTAACTGTTCTGTATCGATGTGAAAATGGAATTGATCATCAACTATATTAAGAATTTTCTTCTTTTCTTTAGCTGAGCCATTAATTCCTCCACCAGAAACTTTAGTAGGGATCACATATTTCCAGACAAACAATTTATCATTTACAGTATCAAATTCTGTTCCTACTAATTTTGACATTTCAACAGAATCTATAGGTTCTGCAATTCCTTCTCCAGCAAATTTACACAACTCATAGATAGGCATGATAAGCCCTTCTGATGCAAGTCCTCTTAGTTTAATACATTTTACTCGACCAGACTCTTCAAAAAATCCTTGTTTAGTAGGATCAAGATTAAGGTCTGCTTTTCTGTAAAGATTATTAACCTTCAAAAAGTCGGAATTGATAACACATTCAACAGGAAAATATACATAGATTCCCTCTGTAGAATCAATTGATGTGGAAATTATATATCCATCAACAGTTGCTAACTTTAGACGCTCAGCATTAGGGTGAGGTCTAAATGAATCAATTTGTACAATCTTAGCAAGGTAGTTAGGATTGCAATCTTTGCTTCTCGTTAATTTCATAAACGAACTTTTTATATTTGTATAATGCTAATTTTAATGTAGTTAAAGCTTGTTCTAATCCAGCTTTATCATCAAGTAGTATATTACCATAGGCTTTCATAGAATACCCTGGTAAGAAAGGTTCTACAGGATTGACATCAGTAAATTCTAATCCTACAGATTTACAATAATTTACAGCTTCCTTTAAACGGGCCCCAGATCTACAGGTCCATAGAACTACCGTAGCTCCTAGTTCTTGGGCTTTAATTAAAGTATTAATTATGTCTTTACAAAGAGCTTCAGAAGCTGTATTATACGGTTTAATTGTATCATCATAGTCTACAAGAATTCTAACTCCTTTATATTTAATCCAAGCCTGATACAATTTCTCTACATAAATATTTAAATCCATATTAAAGATTCGGTTGCCCAAATTTTAGATGCTAATGAATCATATAAATTAATATATTTTTCATCCACATATTCGTACCCTTCTTCATCAACTCTGAACACTCCTTGTTCAAAATTTCTATAAAGAAAGTTAATCATTCTTTCGTGAACCCTTGATTGATTTATTTTCATACATAATATAATTTTTTATTTCCCCAGCTTTTTCTCTTTTCCTAGATAGTCCTAATTGTGTATCTATATATAATTCAGTAATTAATTTAAGAATACCTTTTCTGTTTGTAATTCTAATTGCACTACAGCAAATTGGAGTTTTTTGGACATGTATATTACTAGATATACCTAAAGAAGTAAAATAGTTAAAAATGCCTGTTCAATCTTGATTTTCAGATCCTGATATAGAAATTTGAATAATATTTTGAGATTTATTTAAATAGAAACATCCATCTCCATCTATCAGACCTAATATAAAATACTTCCTTAAATGTAGGGGAATAGTAGCTAATACATTAGTATGAGATTCTACAGATTTTGGGTATTTTCCTAAACTTCGTAAATACTCAGCTACTTCCTTACTACTACATGTAATTATAGTTTGTGGTTGTCTATTTTTTCTATAACGAGTTCTAACATTCCATATTCCAATTGTTTGCATAATTGGAATCAGCTCCTTAGCATCTTTATCAATGATTTCTATAGTAATTGTATTTTTATATACATAACCATCAGATCATATCCATCCTAAAATATAAGCAGATTCTGAAGTGAAGTTTAAGAACTGATCTAAATTTAAATGGCTTTTTCTAATTCCATTTTTTAATTGCAAATTTAATTTTTTACAATAGTTTCTAATATTTGATTCTGAACAATGTAAGTACTCAGAACATTCTTTTGCTGTCAGATTACTAGCGTTTTTCTCTAAAAAAGATATAATTTCATTTGTAAGTCTTGATTTACCCATAAAATATTAGTTTATAATTATATACATATATATATATAAATAATATGAATAATGCCAAGAATCTCTAAAACTTTGCTAAAATTTCTTCAAATGAAATTGGAGTGAAATTATTATTATCAACTCCTACATCATACGAGTTTACTAAATACTTAAGTAAATAAGCATCCTTGCCAGTATTATTATTTCTAGAATGACAATGTCCAAACAATTGCTTTGTATCTTTAAACATACCTTCGAAACACAGAAATGGACGATGGGATAATATAAATTTGTGCCAAGAATTATTATATTCTATAGAAAGGCTCATCAAATCTTCTACAGCTTCAAAACATTCAGTTGGAATATCATCTGTCCTATCATGATTACCTTGAACGAGATATTTTGTCCCATTAAGAGAATTAGCTATTTGTCTCCATTTACTTTTATCTGCAAAGGCAAAATCGCCTAAATGAAAAACTATATCATCCTTACTAACTACTTTATTCCAATTTTGAATCAATGCATGATCCATTTCTTGCACATTAACAAAGGGACGACCACAGTACTTAATTATGTTGCCATGACGCCAATGTGTATCTGATGTAAAAAAGATTTTACCCTTAAAATCTTTACTTATAGTTATCTTTTCCATATATTAAAAATAAGCCTCAAATTTCGATTAAAATTTTGAGCAGAACTACCCCTTCAAAATAGATAATTAATCGAAATTTGAGGTATAAAAATTACGAATTTATGTGTTCTAAGATAATTGAAGACTCAACTTTTTCTCCAAATTCTTCAACACAAGCATCTTGAAAGGCCTTAAAATTCTTCTTGTCCTTTACAATAGAAAGACCTTTAAGATACTGTAGGATCACATTCTTAGGAACACTTACAGGAAGAAAAGGATAGAGAATAATCATCTCACGATTTTCAGCTTCAAAAAGTTCTAAGTTCTTATCCCTATAAATCTCACAAGTCTCCTTTCGTTTATTGAACATTTTCTTAATAATCTCACCGTCTGTACTTCCAGATTTCTCTTTTGTATAGACATATTCAGATTTAATATTCCTAAACGCAATTAACATTTTGTGATTTTGCTCTTTCATATATTTTTCAATATTTGAATTCACAAAATCAATAAAAGAAATATTATTCATCGAGTGCTTTAAATAACTTAGTTAAGAGAGTATCAAATTTAGTCATTGCCTCATCATAAACCTCCTTAGCAACTTTCTTACCATTTACATAATACTCAGGAATTTTTTGACATACATCATTGATGACTTTCTCATCTTTAGCAGCCGTGGATTCTTTTTTATTCATATTAAGAAGTTCCTCTTCAGTCATAAAATCAATCTTTTCAGGAACTGTTTTACGGGTATATTCTCCAGACTCGATCTTTTCTCTAATTATTTTTTCTTCTGCACATTCTTTTAATTCTTTAACATCAGGTCTAGTTACTGTTCTTACGCCATTTTCTGGATAATTTTCCTTAAGATATACAATAAATTCTTCTATAGTACCCACTGGATGCTCTGCATACCTTTGAATAGCTAATGCTAAATCAAGTCCGATAGAATCAATTAAGGCCTGCGTGTACAAATTAAATAGGACTTTGTGTGCTGCTAATTTAGAAATATCAATTCCTGATTCTTTTAAATCGTTTAATTCTTTATAGTAATCAATTAGTTGATTAACAATAGTTTCCAAATTTTTATTCATAATTTCGAACTGCTTTAAATACAGGAAGATTTGGTACTGGGGTATTTGTTTTAGTCATACCAAAATGCTTTACTGTTCCCATTTGACCTTTTAATTCTTCAATATGATCTCGATACCATTGTTTCAAAGCCCTGTTTCCCATAGGTTTTGCTTTAAATTGATATCCTTCTTTAGTTTCCATTAAGAAACATAAATCTTCATCTCTAAGGCCATCTACTAGATCTAGAATTTTATATTCATGATCTTCAAACATTTTAAGTTTGATCATACGATTGTCTCGTGTTCCAAACTTATATTCTTTATCAGGATTTCTAATTACTAAACCTTCCCAACCATCATTAACATATTGATCATGAAGAGCTTTCATATTTAGCCATCCAGATACTTTTACATGTTTAACCATTACAATTTTGTCAGAATCAGAAACAGCTTTCTCAAAATCCTTTAAAATCTTTAATCTATCCTTAAATTTTACATCAGGGATAGCTAAATCATAAACATAATACTTTAACTGTTTATGTTTTTCATCCAAAGTTTGAAGTCTAACAATACCAGAGATATAAGACAAAGGTAATCCATGTACATATAATTCTCCATCCAGCCACATGTCAGGATGTTCTTTAAGCCACTTCATTACTTTAGGATCTTTCCTAATATAATTAGCAGCAACATCATAGTTATTTCCACCACGAGATGCAGTAATTACTTCAGACCCATTTCAATGCATCAATGCTCTGGTTCCGTCGATTTTAACAGAGCCATAAAACTCATGTTCAAATGTTGAGGTAGCTACACCGTCAAAACTTTTAGCTAACATTGGCTTAGGTGCACCAGATTGATCAGTAGTTATATCCCCAAGTAATTTGCCTGGATCATCCACATCATCTAATGACTCTATTTTAAAATCACGAATGTTCTTATAACCTTTATCAAGGTATTTCTTAACATTACTGTTATACTCCAATTTAACTTGTTCTGCAGCTGTACGTTGCGCCTTCCCTCTTTTAACTTCAATGATTGGTTGGTTAGTTACTTTACCTCCTCATTGAGATGTTTTTCTAATAATTAAAAAACTATGGGTTGTATCATTTCATTCATATGAAATATCTACAACTCTAATTTTTCCTCTAGAATCTCTAGAAATTAATATATCATGCATTTAAATAAGCATACTAATATTATTACGAGTTCGCGACAAAGCTACATATTGTAACTGTCTTAACTCTTCTTTATTCTTACAAGTAAACAAGTTACCCATATCTATTAATATGTTATCATAGTTTGATCCCTGAGATTTATGAACAGATAAACAATAACCATAATCAAGAGTCTTCTTTCTTACAGTTCTATTTCCATAAACCAAATCAACAGGAGTAGTAAAAGATTCCATAACTCGAAAATACTCTTTCCACAATTTTGATGCTACTATTTTTGAACGCGCTTGAATTGCATCTAAACGCATTAGTTCTATATATGCAGCTAAAGCAGTTAAGTCTTTCTCATTAGTATCTCTTGAAATAATAAATATTTCATCCTCTGAATATTCTGTGTTAATTGGGCGAAGGGTCAGATAATATCCTTTATATGTAATGTATCCCAACTGACAATGTCCAGGAGTTATATTTGTTACAATGTACTCTGCTGAGTTTATAATTTCAAACTCCATAGATTTGAACATCTGTTTATCTTTATAACTACAGGTATCATAACCCATTAAAATTTCTCCAACATTATATTCAGATTCATTATGAAATATAGAATCCCGCAAAATGTGATTAAATGCTTCTACTCTTTTGTTAGTATATGCAAGTAATTTAACAACTCCAGGATTACCAGAATCTACAGAATCTTTAAATAGATGTGATGCAGAAGAAACAAATTTTCTCCAATGATGATATATTACAAGATTTCCTTCAGGAGAACGAATTTCATAAAATTGCTTAATAGAATGATCTCTGAGAGTATTTAAGATATCCAACAGAGGATTATTTTCTTGTTGCCTATATACTTTATTTAAAAAGCATTGATGATTACATTGAAATGGTTTTGATAACTCCTTCTCTTTAACTGGATATAATTGTTTATCATCTCCAGTATAAATTACTTTACATTGCCTAATCTTAGCTTTCTCTTTGATAAACTCATATAACTCTGAGTTAATCATAGAACATTCATCAATGATTAAAACCCCATTCAATGGAATGCCAGAAGAAATTGAATTGGCATTCCATTGAAGATCTTTAAAATCCAAGTTAATTATGTCAATAGTAGGTTTTAAAGTTAGAAGTTTATGAAGTGTTATAACATCACGTTCAGTATAACCATGTAGTACTCCACATGCCTTATTTGTTGGGGTTGCTAAAATATAAGGAATACATTGTCTTTCTAAGTAAAGTACAATTAATTTAGTTATAGCAGACTTGCCACTTCCTCCAGGTCCAGAAAGAACTAGCTCATCAAATCCCTTCTTACGTAAAAATGCAAAGATAGAAACCAATACCTCTACTTGTTCATCTCCAAGTTCAAAATTAAGAAATTTATCCTGTAGATTATAGATAGTTTGCAATAAATCATCTCGTAGAGTTTGCGTTATTTCTTTTGTAGTCATTATTTTCCTGTTGAACCAAATCCACCATCGCCTCTAACAGTCTCAGACAATTTCTGAACCTCATTAAAACTAATTAATGGAATTGGCATAATTATAATTTGTCCTACTTTATCTCCAACACCATAGCAAGAAAAATCAGCCTTTATACGTAATATAGGTACCTTACTCTCTAATTCCTCTTGAAATTCTACATCAGTTACTACAAAATTTCTTTTGGGAGTAGGGTTAATAATTCTTCGATAACGTAATTTGATTTCTCCTCTATATCCAGAGTCTATTACACCTACTGAATTACAAAGCTGCAAATCTTTTTTACTATTAGAACTTCTAGGAAAGATTAAACCAACATAGCCTTCAGGGATTTCAACAGCTAACCCAGTTCCATATTCAATGTAATGCTCATTACTATGATCAACTGAAGTAGCAACTAAATCCATTCCAGCATCACCCTCCTTAGCATAGGTAGGTATTACTGCTTCAGGAACTAATTTCTTTATATTTACTAGCATAAAAGAACTGCAATAAAGAATAATATCCATACTGCAAGGTTCATTTTAGTTTTAGAACCATTTAGTCTGAAATCTTTTACAGTATCTTCTAGCATCATTGCCATTTTATTTCTAAGGTCATCATTTCCTAACGCTATTACACGTGAAAGAATTTCTAACCCTAAAAAGATAAGGATAATAATTTTTAACATTGTGTCTTATTATTAATTTGAACTACATATGATATATCTAAGTCATCTTGCAGTTTTCCATCATTAAACTTTAATAAGTTATCTCTTTCTTCCAAGTACTTTTCAAGTACTTCTTGTTCGTTCTCTGCTGTAATTACAAGATCCAAAGATCCATAAACAGGAACATGAAGTGTATACTTAGGCATTTTTATATAAATTACAATGACAATGTCCTGTATCACGATATTCTTTACAAGGGCAGAGATTTTCGTCTTCTTTCCCAATTTTACATGGGTAATAGCCGCCTTTCTTTTTAAGCCCAGTGAGAATATTACCTATAACAGTTTTATCATCAGTTAGTTTATCTAATAGAATAGTCATAGTATTTAATTCTCTATAGATAGATGAACATTCTGCTAAACCAAGTCCAGTTTCACTACGTAGTAATTTAATAATTTGTACTCTGGTTAGCCCTTCAAACTTGCCATCATCTTTTAATTCTTTATACTTGGCAATACCCTGTTGTCTAAAGCACGGATCTATCCACATTTACTAAACCCACAATTTTTACATATAGTACATCCCCCTTCGTATATCAAATGCTCACCACAATCTGGGCAAACTTCATGTGAAGTAACTCCATCAACTATAAAAGTTTTAATAGCACGCTTTACACCATTCTTCCAAGTATTTAGAGTATCTGACTCAAAATGCATTCCATCAATAATCTTAACTACCTTATCTAATTCAATACCACCTCTTAATAAAGCAGATATTAATTTAGCATAATTCCAGTATTCTTGATTAAAGATGCGAGAAAGTCCTCCTAAACGATTAGTATATCCATACTTATCAGTATATTGAAAATCATAACGCTTTCCTAATGAGTCTTTTACTTTGATAATTTCACCTTCAGTTATTGAGGTAGGAATCGGGAAATCTTCAATGTTATTAATTCCAGTAAAGATTTCATAAGGCCTTCCGTCAATGAGACCTACAAATGCAATCCAATTTTCAGAACCATTCTTAAATCTAATTAGTTTAGCTTCAACAGATTCAGGACGTTTTAAGCATTCTTTAATTACGGGATTCTTTGATAACACTGCACCTCTTTTGCATCCAGAACGATAAACTGTAACACCCTTTAAACCTTCCTCCCAAGCTAATCTATAAATAGTTTCTACATCATCAATAGTAGCTGACTCTGGAAGATTTATGGTAGAAGAAATAGAAGCATCAATAAACTTCTGTAAAGTTGCTTGAACTTTAATTCTTTCTCTATATGGAATCTGTTCTGATGTAACTACATACTCGGGTAAAGTTTCTTCAGAAAACCCTTCATCAATAAGCTTCTTTATAATTGGGGTATATACTTTATAATACTTTTCCTCATTTACCAATGATTCAGTTTTACGTGTATATGAAGTTGCAAAAATTGGTTCGCAACCTGTGGATACTCCTAACATAGTTGCAATACTGCCAGTTGGGGCACAAGTAAGTAATTGAGAATTGCGTAAACCATACTTACATATATCATCATGCAAACTTTGGAAACGTAAGTCATTTATATCCCCAGAATCTAAATTCTTAAAGAAAGGAGTTCGTATAACGTAATCACGATTAAATTTAGGATATGATCCACAGTTGGTAGCTAAAATAGAAGAAGTCTCTAGAGCAGTCATAATTAATTCATGTCCAATTGACTCTAAAATGGATCTAGAAGTAGTACTACCATATTTAACTCTTAATTTAATAAGCATGTCAGCAAGACCCATAACACCAAGGCCAATTTGCCTCCACTCTGCTACAGAATCCCTTTGTTCTTGTAAAGGATGTAAAGGAAGACCCTCATCAAGAACTTCATTCAAAGCAATAACTGCAACTTGAATAGTTTCTCTTAAGGAACTAAGGTCAAGT